>Ga0080064_1000333_pt1 | contig 134125 bp, 123 predicted proteins | sample Subgrocontami54m_FD_69260 | JGI IMG/M metagenome (GOLD analysis project Ga0080064, IMG submission 69260) | Subsurface groundwater microbial communities from S. Glens Falls, New York, USA - GMW46 contaminated, 5.4 m (SPADES assembly) (version 2) ...
ACTGCTATAATGCTCACTAGGCCGTACAACAGGCTCAATGTGACCCAAAAGACGTAAACGCAAATCGAGCCAAGTCTCGGTCATCGTAGAAGGTAGTTTTGGACTTCTGAGACAGGCTCTGAGTGTGCGCCCTGACCACCCATGTTTACACTCTCACGCCTGCATTTGTGCCTTTAAGCCTCGGTATTGCTGGGACAGAGCCAGGGCAGACACGCAGAGCCTGTCCCTACGTTACGATGATCTGCATCATGCATTACTGAGTTGGGGGCTCTGTAACCTTTTATGCGCCCGCCGTTATGATTATCGACAACTTAATCAGGTAATGAAGGCTGGTGGAGGAGACTCCACCACAGGTTGAAATCTGTGGCATAGTTCGGGTTTCTCATGCCCCAGGCTTGAGCCTGGGGTGGCGTCCCCCTTTCTGCACAATCGGGGGCTCAAGCCTTCAGCAGCCCCTTATGCCTGAGTGCCCGCTCTAACGATGGCTGCATCTTCATCTCCTGAAACTCCGCGATGGCGAAGTCTAGGTGCTCCAGCGCCTCTCTATAGATGTCTTCAGCTCGCCTAAGGCGAGAGGCCGTTGGGGCGGGAGACCCGTCCCCTACATCCGGCACATCACCTGTAGGGGCGAGGTCCCCTCGCCCTTGCGATCTGCGGGCATCCTCCGCCTCTTCTAGCAACAACTCCGCAAGCTGTAATCGCGTGAGGGCGATTTCAGGACGGAAGCGGACCTTAGCGCACACCTCCAGCGCCTGCTGGTAGTAGGCTTTGGCCCGCTCGCGTTCTCCTAGTAGCACCGCGGCCGCGCCCAAGTGTCGGGCGATGCATGTGTCTACGGTGGTCATAGAGGCGAGGCCGGCGAGACGCTGTGCGAGCAGTGAGGCTGCCTCTCGGTTCTCTACCAGAACCGCCGCCTCAAGGAGTTTCGTAAGGATATTAGAAGGCGTCTCGTCTTCCTCAGGACCGATGTTCCATCGAGCAAGAAGCTGGCCAAGGGCATCCCGGGCTTCACTCATGCGCCCCAGGTGAGCCAGGATAAGGACCCTGTCCGAAGCCATCTGGTGGTCTCCTTCCCCTCCAGCCCCTTCAGGCAGAGTAGTAAGCACTCCATCCGCCCGACCTAGCCATAAAAGTGGCACGATGGTCTCCCGGTTGGCGAAGCGCCGCCCCCATGCGGAGCTACCGAGCTCCTCGGCTCGATTAACGAAACGCTGCCCTAACTGGACAGCAGCCTCTAAATGGCCGTCCAACGTCGCAACGAATATCTCATTCCGGGGCGGAAATAGTGCGATGAAGGGTTCCCGTGTACGCGTGGCCAGTTCCTCTACTTGGCGCCATAACTCTTCGGCGCGCGCCCGCTCTCCGTGGTTGAGGTAGACAGTAGCGCTGTTCCATAGAACCCGGCCCAGAGTGCTTATACTCACTTTTTCGTGTGGCCTTGTAGTAAACTCCTTCGCTAAGCTGAAGCGTTCTTCTTCGCACTGCGGTGACACACCAGTGATGTGGCGCAAGGCAGCCTGGTAGAGAATGTCTTGGTCGTCCAGTTGGCGAGCTAGCTCAAGAGCGCGGCTGAGTAACTCCTTACCCTCCCGCCAGCTAGTCCTATTACGAGCCAGTCCCAGCGAAATATCAGCGCGTACGCGGGCGACCGTCCCTGGTTCGGCATGGCGATCGGCTCGTTCTGCCCATTGGGCAAAGGCAGAAGATTCTCCTACTGACCCTCCGTAGCGAAAGAGACCGTCCAGAGCTATGCCGCAGGCCTCTACCGCTCGCTTCCCGTCGCCGAGGGTCTCGGCCAACACTAGAGCCGTTTCCGCCACCATCTCGGCCGCCCGCAGCGGTTCACCAGCCGGTATCAGTGCCTCGCCCAGGGCCAGGAGCAAGTCACATCGAGCTGCTTTGTCGTCATGGTCTAAAACTTCCTGAACATCTATGGCACGCTCTAGTAAGCGTACCGCCTCTCCGTAGTCAAAGACTGATACGGCCCGCTGTGCCGCAATCTCACCATACTCCACGGCTTTAGCCAAATCAGCAGGGTCAGAGGAGTGGCTGAAATGCTCTGCTAGCTCCGCGGCGTGCTCGGTGAGCCGCGCCCGGTATTGCTCCTCCAGGGCTTTTCCCACCTGCTGGTGTAGGCGAATGCGCCGGGCCGCGCCGGTCTCTTCGTACAGCGTCTGTCTGAAGAAGGCGTGGGTGAAGCGGTAGCGCACTCCGCCGACCTGGGAGCGCTCCTCCAGGACTGCTATCCGCACCGCCTCCTCTAATGAGGTAAGGGTACTTTCCTCATCGCTGCTCACCACCTTGCTCAGAGTGCCAAGGTCAAAGTCCCGTCCTATGACCGCGGCTGTCATCAGCAGCCGGTTGCACTCGGCGCTAAGCCTGGACAGCCTCTTTCCTATTACATCTCTCAAACCCTCTGGTATGATCATTTCTAGTGGGGTGTCTCCCGCCCGCTGCCACTGTCCATCCTGACGGGTCACCATCCCTTCCTCAACAATGTAGCGCAGCATCTCCTGGATAAATAGAGGGTTGCCCTCGGTCTGCCGGTACACCGCCTCTGCCAGCGCCCACCTTACCTCCTGTCCCGCCAGGTTGTTCATCATCCGGTGTACTTCATCGGGGGTAAGCCCTCTGAGTGTCACTCTCCCAAAGCTGCTGGCTCTCCTTAGCTCTGCAAGAGTCGATGACAGCGGATGGGCGCGGTCTACCTCCACGTCCCGATAAGTGCCGACGATAAGCAGCCTTGCTCCCTGGAGGTTTCTGGCTAGATGCACCAGTAAGTCCAGAGTGCCTCGGTCCGACCAGTGGAGGTCTTCAAGGATAAGAAGAATAGGCTGAGTAGACGAGGCGTTACGCAGGAAGGCCGCAACAGCCTGTAGCAATCTCCATCTATCGTCCTCCGGGTCGGATGCCGGCCTAAGCTCTACCTCCACCCTGTCTCTTATCTCCGATACTATCCTTGCCACGTCACCTGCCCCGGTGCCAAGCTCACCCCTTAGGTTTTCGGGATTGCGGTCTAATACATAAGTCCTCATGGCCTCTACAAAGGCCAGATATGGTAGGGACAGCGAGCCTTCCTCATAGCAGTGGCCTACCAGGGTGCGGCGCCGCGAAGGGAGACGTAGGCGGCAAGCTGCTCGCAGAGTGCGGTTTTGCCGATGCCCGGCTCACCAACCACCATGGACAGAGAGCCGTTGCCTGACATGGCGTTATCAAAGGCTGTATGCAACTGTTTTACCTCGGTTTCTCTGCCCACGAAGGTGCGGCGGTATATGGGGTTGTCGGTGGTGGAGTTCTGTTGTAGGGGCGCAAGGCCTTGCGCCCCTACGTCGGTTGGCCTAGGGGACAGGTCAATGCTCTCCAGTGCCTGCCGTACCTCAGCGGCCGTGGCTGGTCTCTTACCTGAGTCCTTTTCCAATAAACGAAGAATAAGTCCTTCCAGCGCTGGAGGAAGGTCGGGCCGGTGCCACGATGGTGATACCGGTGGTGTGTTTATATGCTGAGATATAATGCCAATGTTGTCGTCTCCTACAAACGGAGGACGGCCAGTGACCATCTCGTAGAGCATGGCTCCCAGAGAATAGAGGTCGCTGCGAAATTTAGGCTCGCCTCCCATAGCCTGCTCCGGCGGCATGTACGACACTGTGCCGACCATCATGCCTGCCTGGGTGATTCGGGGTTGGTCCATCGCTACTACCAGGCCAAAGTCGCCTATCTTGGATACGCCATCAATAGTGAGCCAAACATTGCCTGGCTTGAGGTCTCTATGTATCAATCTCTTCGAGTGAGCGAACTCCAGCCCTCTGCATAGGTGTACAGCTATCTCTATAGCCCGCTCCAGGGCCAGCTTGTGGTCATCTGCCTTCTCAATCAGCCCCTCCACGTCGCCTCCTTCCATGAGCTCTGTCACCATGTAGGGCTGGCCGTCTTCCAATTCACCTAATTCGAAGACGGTGACTATGTGAGGATGTGTGCCGAGTCTGCCCATCGCCTGTGCCTCGCGTCGAATCCGCTGGCGGCCTACCTCATCCAGTCCCGCCATCTTGATCGTGGCAAAGGCTACTTCCCGGTCTAGTACAGTGTCATGGCAAAAGAACACCATCTTCTTGCCGCCTTCTCCCAGGAAGCGCTTGACGATGTAGCGGCCATTAAGGAAAGAGGTTGGGTGGGCCGAAGATGGTTCAGGAGTGGGAGCGCCAGAAACAACAGGAGTCTCTTGAGACGAGGGTTGATCTTGACTGTCGCCGAGATTCCGTTGTGCCGCGGCCATATAAGTTAGAGCATCTGGATTTTCCGGATCGAGGCTCAATACTTTATGTGCCCGGTCATGCAGGGTGGGCCAATCGCTGTTGGCTAAAGCCTCCTCTGCTTCGTTGAGAAAGCGGTCTATCTGCCTCTGGACCCGTTCGCTTGGCATCGCTTGTCCCCTTTATGCACCCGCCTTCACATAGAAGGCTCTATAACAATCACAACTGTAAGGACTTAGAGGAACGTTCTATATTTAGGGATATCTGTTGCTAGAATCGATCTTCAGCATCATAGCCGATGCGGTGACCTGTTTGCAATATTGTAGGTTTGTCTTAGGAAGGCATCATATCTTGAGGATTTAGGTCTGGGTCAAGGTGAGCCATAGCTCTTGTAGTTCCTTAAGGAGAGGTTGATAGCTCTCCGAAAATAAGAAATTGTAATCCACGGCTGTCTCGGCTAGCTGGTCATATCGTATCAAACGTGATCGATTGTATAACTGCTGATAATAACTGAATCCTGCTGCGGAGATGAACGGTCGCAATTTGTTGAACCGTTCCGAATGGCTTATGCCATGTTCCTGTCCCATGTGATGAATAAGTGCGCTTGCTAGATGCAGCGCGTGGTAAAACAAGACTGTGACAGCCCACGTTCGGGCATCGTCCTGCATGATATTGAGTGAATTTAGGAAAGCCAGGTTGCTTTCGGCTTTCTCCAGATGCTCATCAACTGAGTTCATGATGCAGCATTTCGGCGTTTATACACCGGCCTCGAATTCTCTCCCCAATGAAAAGTGCTTGTGTATAGACGCTCTGGCAACACAAGAAAGTCGTACTTGACCTTGGGGTATTGCTCAGCCAGGGCGTTTAACACTTTAAAAGCTGCATTTTCTCCCAGCCATAGGTCACCCTGGACTACGAATAAGAAGTCCAAATAGTGTCCCTGATCGTTGGCCTGCACAACCGCGATGTTATCGTATTTGCCTGCTTCGGTGGCAATTAGCCTATAAACAGGGCGCACAGACTTCCGAATTGCTGATGATAAGGCCACAAATTCCTCCACTTAGATGCGTCCGCTATGAGGTAGGGGTGGCACCTATGTGTGCACCCTAAACACCGCCATCTAACCATCTAAGAGTGTAAATGTATCTATAAGTCTTGTAATATTTAGTTCAGGCTCAAGGCAGGCACGCAGAGCCTGTCCTGAGCCTAGTCGAAGGGTCTGCCCCTACATTTTACGTTACCATGATTTGCATCACGCATCTTAGAGCGCGAGCTAATCCCAAGTATACTACATCTGTTGGGTTTAGAGATATTGACTACTTGCCCCGATAATCGGGCAAATGCTTACTTCGAAAATACAGGTGCTGCCTCCTCAGGCAGGTCGAGGGCACACCGCCCGTCCCTTCGAGAGCCTCAGGGAACGGGCTACATTGGCCTATTTTCATCCTTTCGGGGTGCCACGACTTTGTCGGGGCATGATAGGTTTTCATGAAACAAGCAGCACCGCCTTGCCTGGATATTGCCGGTCTATCAACTGTTGTGCTACACTACCGATCTCAGTCCAGGGCGCCTCTATCTCAATGCGTGGGTGCAGCTTGCCTTCGGCTATCAGGTCCGCCAGGCGGGCTAGTCCTTCGGAGGCGGGATGAAAGGGCAGCTCGTTAAAGATATTGAAGCTATAAAGCGTGGAGCGTCCCGCCGAAAGGAACCTGCCTCCCTCGAATGTGGCAGGCTCATTGGATGATACTCCCAGAGACACACATGTTCCGCCAGCCGCCAGCATCCGCAGCACGTTAGCGAGAACACGGCCGCCAACGGACTCGATTATTAGGTGATAAAGACCATAGGCTCCCGCAGCCTCTCCGGTCTCGTCTGCGACAACGTTATGTGCTCCCGCTTCCCGGACTGCATTAACATGCCGTTCTTGCCGCACCAGCCCGGTGACCCTGGCGCCTGCCAAGACCCCTAGCTGCACCGCGAAGTCCCCAACACCACCGGAGGCGCCGGTGACCAGAACGTTTCTTCCTAATACACCTCCGCCTTTTTCAAGAGCGTAAAGCGCGGTGAGTCCTGCAACAGGCAATGTGGCCGCCTGCGAAAAGCTCACTGAATCAGGCAGCGCTGCCAGGGCATTAGTCGGAACATTTATCAGCTCAGCCCAGGCTCCTGTTTGTAGGACCCCAACCACACGCTGTTCGGCAGATGGACCAGTGCCATCCGCCGCTGGTTCTTCTACAGTACCAGCTATGTCCCAGCCGATGCGTGTGCCCGGTCGAGCGGTTTGAGCGCGCCGCACCTCGCCCCGGTTTAACGAAATGGCGGCAACGCGAATCAAAGCTTCGTTTGGCTTGGGAGTTGGACCCTCTACCTCTTTCACTGCCAATTTGCCGGGAACGTCGGGGTCAACCAGTATAGCTTTTATTTGACTCATTAACTCTCTCCTATTTGTTTTCGCACCTAAGTATATGTGTCCTTCCTCAGTGCTTTTGAAAACCATACCAGGATATAGTAAGTTTCTCAAGACCATTATCATTGTAGAAGGAGGCCAGCATGATGGATGAGCCAGGACAGGGAGAGGTCTTTTTTAGCAACCTATTCGAGAAGATTATCAGCACCATGGAGATTGCGACAATCTATATAGGTGACCGCCTGGGCCTGTATCGGGCCCTAGCCGATAGCGATTGGACTACTTCAACCGAATTAGCTGCTCGCACTAACACTTATGAGCGCTACGTACGTGAATGGCTGGAGCAACAAGCAGTTGCAGGCATCATCCAGACGGAGGATTTCAGCGCAAGTGCCCACGCTCGTCGCTACCGCCTGCCGGCGGCTCATGCAGAGGTATTGCTGGAGCGCGACAGCCTTCAGTACCTGGCTCCAGTAGCCCGGTTCACCATTGGTCTTTTAGGGCCATTGCCTAAGCTGATCGAAGCATTCAAGAGTGGGGTTGGAGTGCCCTATCCGGAGTACGGGGCTGATGCCCGCGAAGGACAGGCGGATGCTAACCGTACTATGTTCATTAACCTTCTGCCCAGCGTATGGCTTCCGGCCATAGTTGATGTGCACGCAAGACTACAGGGCGATCCTCCGGCCCGCGTCGCCGACATCGGGTGTGGGACCGGCTGGTCAGCTATCGCCATGGCGCGTGCCTATCCCAATATATACATAGATGGCTACGATCTGGACGAAGCATCTATCGCCCTGGCTCGCACAAATGCTATTGAAGCAGGCGTAGCCGACCGGGTACATTTTCACGTCCAAGACGCCGCTGATTCTAATTTGAAAGGCAAATATGATTTAGTAGCCGCTTTCGAATGTGTCCATGATATGGGACGTCCGGTGGAGGCGCTCAGGGTTATGCGTGAACTCACCGGGGAAGGCGGCGCTGTGATTGTCGCTGATGAGCGGGTAGCTGAGACTTTTATTGCGCCTAGTGACGAGATAGAGCGACTTATGTATGGCTGGAGCGTCCTCTTTTGTCTGCCCACTGGCTTGGCGGATTCTCCATCAGTGGGCACAGGCACGGTTATGCGTCCAGCTACTTTACGTCGCTACGCACTGGAGGCTGGATTCCGGGATATGGAGGTGCTGCCTATCGAGCATGATCTGTGGCGGCTGTATCGCCTATTCGTATAGAACACTATATTAGCAAGCCAATAATTATTCAGTAACGGAAGAATAGAAGGAAAAATTTAAAGGAGGAGTCATGTCAGCTCAAGATACCGTTAAGAAAGCCATCGATGCAGTCAATCGCCACGACGCCAGCGCCTTCGCTGCCTTGTACGACGCGGAGGCTGTAGCCCTCGATCCTCAGTATGCGGAACCACTGCAAGGCAGAGAGGCAATACGCAAGGATATAGAGGACTTCTTTCTGGCGTTCCCTGACCTTCAGGTAAAAGCCAGCAACATCTTGGCTAGCGGAGACACGATTGCATTTGAAGTAGAGATGAGCGGGACGCATAAAGGCCCCATTATCATCCCCGGCGGCATAATTCTTGCTACTGACCAGCGCATGGCGATGCGCGGCGGCAGATTTATCCGACTGAATGAGCAGAACCTCATCACGGAATGTCGAAGGTATTTCGATATCGCGGGTCTCATGCAGCAGCTAGGGCTAATGTAACGGAAGGACAGAAATATATAGAGGAAAGGAAGTATTCTGAACTACTTCTTTTAAATGCTAGACCGTTGAACGTGAGCATATGACTAAGCTGGACATATTAGCAGATGATGGTTAAATATATAAACCATAACAAGAAGGGGGAAATCATGACTATGACGATTGATCAGATACGCGAGCAACAACGCGGCACTTGGAATAAGTTTTCTACCGGATGGAAAAAGCAAGATGACTTAGTCACTGGATGGCTCCGCCCCGTGGGTGAAAAGCTTATAGAGGTAGTTGAGTTAAGAGATGATTACATCGTGTTAGATGCTGCTACCGGCACGGGACAACCCGGCTTAAGCGCCGCTACAAAACTGGCGAAGGGGACCGTTATTGGTTCTGATATCTCAGAAGAGATGCTCAGGATCGCGCAAGAGAACGCGCGAACGATGGGAATCCAGAATTACAGTACGAAGGTTTGCGACGAGTCCTCTCTACCGTTTCCCGATGATCATTTCGACGCGGTCCTTTGCAGGTTCGGAGTAATGTATTTTCCGGACATGTACACAGGAATCAAGGAGTTAGTACGGGTCGTTAAGCCTGGAAGAAAAATAGCTCTATCCGCCTGGACCGAGCCTGGCAAGAATCCCTGGGCGACAACCGCTTCGAGGGTCGTTAACCAGATGCTTCAGTTACCACCTCCACCAAGTGATGCTCCGGGAATATTTAGATGTGCCGACTACGGGACTCTAAGCAGTCTTCTAAATCAAGCTGGTCTTCATAATGTCGGCCAGGTTGAGGTCAGCGGGGAGATAGCTTTCGATTCTGCCGAGCACTATTGGGAGTTTATTACAGATGTCGTAGCTCCTATAGCGACCGCACTGAATAACGTCGGCCCAGAAGAGCGTCAAAGAGTCAAAGATGCTGTTATTAAAGCAGCAGAAGAACGTGAACAAGGGAACGTGGTATCATTCGGCTGGAGCGCCTGGGTTGGCAGCGGGGAGAAGTAATGAGTGAGAACTTCATTGGCCGTGAGCCAGAGATGAACAAGCTCAAGCAATTCACGAGGAGCGCGCTAGGAGGGAAGGGGAAGCTGGTGCTCATTGCTGGTGAAGCGGGAATCGGCAAGAGCCGTCTAGTTGAGGAGTGCTTGGAGCAGAGCAATATCTTCGTCCTTCGTGGCAGCAGCAGTCAAGAGGGAACTCCTCCGTATGGTCCAATCGTAGAAGCGCTTCGCTTCTACCTTAGAGCAGAGCCAGATAGGGCAGCCGACTGGGGCCCGCTTGCCGCGCATCTTGCTGTCCTGCTTGCGGAGCTTGGCGTCTCTCCAGCCAATACCGATGGAGCTACTCTATTTGAAGCCATTCGCGCTGCTTTTGGAGCCATAGCTCGGACTCGACCGATTGCCGTATTCCTTGATGATCTGCAATGGACCGATAGTACTACATTAGAGATGTGTTCAAGGTTAGCTGGCTGGGTACAGCAGGAGCCCATTCTAATAATCGGCGTCTACAGGAGTGATGAGATCCCCCGGGGACACCCCATTAGGCGCCTGCGTACCGAGCTACGACGCTCTGGAAGGCATTATGAGATTTCGGTTGCTCCCTTTACCTTGACAGAGACCGCAGCCCTAGCCGCCTCTATCCTTGGAGAACAACCGACTCCTAAATTGGCTGCGAAACTGTACAATATAACTCAAGGCTTTCCCTTGTTTATCGAAGAGCTCTCGTCCGCTATGATTGACAGCGAGCACTTGCGGAAGACCACCGCGGGGATTGATCTCAATGTTGGGGATGAGATCCCTATCCCGGATACACTTAAAGATATTATCCTCCAAAGAGCGGCAGATTCCTTCGACGCAAGTGGGCTTTATGGCGACGCGGCAGCAGAGCGTATAGCGGCTGCGCAGCATCTTGAGCATGCCGGTCGCTTCCATATGGCGCTGGAGATGGTTACTACCTCAGCAGCAAAGGCTGCTGAAGAGGGAAGAATGGATCTACAGATCTTAGCCCTTGGGCTTGAGGGACAGATCCGTGCTGAAATGGGAAATATCAATGAAGGACTGAGTCTAATTAAGTCCGGCTTGGAGCTTGCTCTTGACCATAATATCAGCGGTCTTGCCGCCTACGCCTACTATAAACTTGCAACTGTTTTCGATATAAGCAGTGACTATACCACCGCACGTGATACATATACAACCGCGATCGATTTCTGCCATAGAAACGGCCTGTCAGAGATGGAGCAAGTCTGTATGGCCTGTTTTACTGTGGTGCTGAGACAGACAGGAGAATGGGACCGTGCCACTGCTCTTTGTCGCGAGGTACTGGCCTCTCCAGAGATACCGCCACCAATTCATGCTATTGCTCTGGGGATGCTTGGCTCCATTCAAGCCTTCACCGGCATGGGTACGCGTACTCGAGGGTTATTGCTAGAGGCACACGCCTTGGCGCAGCAAAATAAAATAGTTGCCCTAGAGATGGATACAAATTGGAATCTGGCTATTTTGGATGATTTAGAGGGCGCATATGAATTAGCAGCGGAGCGCTGCCAATCGATTATCGCTCTGTGGGCCACCTTCTTTGCCACTCATAACTATGGAGTTATGCTCGTGCTTGTACCAATGCGCTGGCTACAATCGCGGCTACTACAGGAAATCCAGAGGCTTTGGCTGGGTTAGCACATTCCTTGGGAGAATGCGCTCTTTATGAGGGCGATGCACCGCAGGCCGTTATGCACTTTAACCAGGCACTGGAGCTTCTAAGCCGCCTGGAAACACCTTTCAGCCGGGCTCAGACGCAAGTCCGCGCCGCAAGGGCCCTGGCTATATCCGGAGATAAGGAGGCAGCTTCGGAACGACTCATAGAGGCCTATCGGACTGCCAGAAAGCTTGGCGCGCGGTCTTTGGCGTCACTGACAGTGAGAGAGCTACCCGATCTTGGTGAGCATGTCGAGCGCCGATTGGGGCGACGAGCTTTATCTTATGTAGAAGGAGCTGGTATATCGGGCAGGGAGCTTGAGGTCCTTCAATTGATCAGTAAAGGTAAGACAAACCGGGACATTGGTCACGAGCTATTTCTGAGTCCGCGCACCGTTGAGATGCATGTAAGCAATATACTGAGCAAGCTGAGTTGCTCCTCCAGGGCAGAAGCGGTGCATAAGGCACATGGGCTGAGTCTGCTTAGCTAAAACTATCAATGGCAGATCCACCTACGGCTGCAAAAACGACTACTACCCAAGGAGGAGCCTTCCAGAAGGCCAGCAGACCGAAGGACGCCAGTGCAAGGCCAAAGTCGATCGGCGCTTGGATGGCGCTGGTCCAGACCGGATTGTAGAGGGCAGCCAGCAGCAGTCCTACGACCGAGGCATTAACTCCGCGCAACGCTGCTTGGAAACGCCCCTCGGACCGCAGAACGTTCCAGAAGGGAAGTGTACCCACTATAAGTAGAAAGGACGGCAGAAAGATGGCGCTCAGCGCGAGGCTCCCGCCCACCCAGCCCTTTGGCTCATCAGCCATCATAGCGCCGAGATAGGCTGAGAAGGTGAATAGTGGCCCGGGGACAGCTTGCGCGGCGCCATAGCCGGCCACAAAGTATTCACTGGTGATCCATCCTGGTGGGACGACCTCTCTTTCTAAAAGTGGCAGCACAACATGGCCTCCACCAAAGACCAGTGATCCAACCCTGAAAAAGCTGTCGAATACCGCTAAAGTCTGACTAGGAGAGACCTGTCGGACCAGAGGAAGGCCAACAAGCAGGGCGGCAAACACTATCAACGATCCTATTGCAACGCCTCGACCAACAGGAACATTTAGCTGTGGACTGCTATCTACCTTTAATTCTTTAAACAGCAGCCATCCAACCAGGCCGGCAACAGCTATGACCATGACCTGGACAAACGCGGTGGGCCATAGCAGAATAGCGATCGCGGACAAAATGGCGATAGTGGCCCGTTCCCGGTCCGCCGCCAGGTTTCTACCCATACCCCAAAGCGCCTGGGCTACAACCGCCACCGCAGCAACTTTAAGCCCGTGCAGCCATCCGGCGTCTTCGGCGACGAAAAAGCGTACTCCGTAAGCGAAAGCTATCATCATTATTGCGGAAGGCATGGTAAACCCCAACCAAGCCGCAATTCCTCCAGGCAACCCAGCCCTTATTATTCCCAAGGCTATGCCTAGCTGACTGCTGGCTGGGCCCGGTAAAAACTGGCACAATGCTACCAGATCAGCATAGCTCCTCTCATCCAGCCACTTTCTCCGAAGGATATACTCTTCTCGAAAATAGCCGATATGGGCCACGGGACCGCCAAAGCTGGTAAGGCCAAGCTTAGTAGCTGCCAGCAATACCTCGACTGCTGTCCCTTTAGGAAGAAGTTCTATTTTTTCCTCTTGCAAACGCCTTAATCCCTCGATAAGTCAGAACCGTTATTGTCTATTTGAGGACCAGCTAACGGCTCTAACCGTCCATCTGCTTTATAGTTAATGGCGTCTCTGCTCATATTGGGAAAACGACTAGCATAGGATGAATAGAGTGGCCAGCAAGTTTAGCCCTACAGCACAGTTGCTCCTCCGAGTTTACAGCTTTACATAAGTATAAGCTAACGAGGAAATAGTAGCTCCTAATAGCCTTTACCTAAGGGCCTCCTCAATGACTGCTTTTACCACTGGCCCTGACACACCGGAGCCGGACCCTGCGCGCTCTTTGATCACCGCTATAGCCACCTTAGGATTATCAACCGGAGCGAAAGCTATAAACACAGCATGAGGCTGCTGACCTGCCGCTAGCTCAGCGGTACCGGTCTTTCCGGCGACCTTGACTCCGGGGATAGCAGCGGTCTTAGCCCACCCTTCATTCACACCGTATTCCATCATGCCGGCCAGGGCAAAAGCCGTCTGTGGTGACATAGCACGCCTCCAAGTAACGGGCCAAGAACCGGCTATCAAGCGAGGGGTAGGGACCAGTCCTCCGTTAGCCACTGCCGAAGCTGCCAGAGCAAGGTGCAAAGGGCTGAAAAGCAATTCGCCCTGACCAAAAGCAGTTACCGCCAGGCCCTGTGGATGTTCTATAAATCCTGGAGTGCTGCCGGTCTGGCCTGCCTCTGTATCCAGCTCGAATGGCACATGGTCCAACATTCCTAAATTCCTAACCATCGAGATAAGTCTATCTTTTCCTACTTTTATCCCAAGCTCAGCGAGAGCGGTATTGCAGGAGTAGGCCAGGGCATCCTGCATGTTTTGCGTCCGCTTTCCAGGAGGCTCGTTACGGCTTGTTACCTTGAAACCGACTACATCTAGCTCGCCGGGACAATTTGCAGGAGTCGAAGGATCTATCAGATGCGCTTCCAGAGCGGCGGCCATAGTGACAATCTTGAAGGTCGATCCTGGGGTATATAGGCCCTGGGTAGCACGGTTTAGAAGCGGACGATCAGCCTTATCGCGTAAAGTATCCCACTGGGTCTCCAGGCTAGCCGGGTCAAAAGTGGGATTGCTTACCATAGCCAGCACTTCTCCGGTGCGAGGGTTCAGCGCTACTAGTGCTCCGGGACTGTTTCCCATAGCCGTCTCTGCTACACGCTGGATTCTGCTGTCTATAGTTAAGGTGATATCGCCACCTTTACGAGGAAGGTGCATGATGTCCTGGACAAGGCCAATGGCGGCGCTGGCTCCAGTCATGCCGGAGAGGATGTCTGTTCCGTGAGCCTCTATTCCGCTGTCGCCAAACCTGGCAGAATGATAGCCCACTACGTGCACCAGGCCAGGATCGGTATAACGGCGCTGAATCCCGCCATCCGGTCCTTTGATGGTCTCAGCTAAGACCACGCCATTACGATCAAGAATTCGCCCTCGCTCAATCCTTAGTTCTTCTTGATAAAGACGTCCCGCGTTTGTCTCAGGGTCAGTAGCCAGATCGTCGGCGCGTACAACGTGCCAGTAGGTAGCTGCTACTATCAATAATAAGTAGCTACCAAGTAAGAATAGACCTGACTGATATATTCTGTCGCCGGTGGTCATAAGGATCTCTTTATGAATCGTCTATGTCTATATAATAGTCATTGTAGGAGCGCACCTATGGAGCCTGTCTCACCTACGTCTATCCCATGTCCGTCGGCGTCAGGGCTGACACGCAGGTCAGCCCCTACAAAGAGGTCAATACTCCTCTCGTGAAATGCATTCATCTCTCCTATGCTTCTCTCTCTGAAGTCCCCTTACTGCTCGATATGGGATTTTCTAGGTCTGTCGCCCATTGAGCAGGATTGTGCAAGATATATTCCTGGATGCGTTGCAACGCATTTTCATTACGAATAATGTGTTCGTAATAGTTCCTTTGCCAGAGTCGGCCGGTGAATGGCATCCAACTATCAGTCTTAACGCCTCGGATATATGCATTCGTCGTCATCGTCTTGAACCATTGAACAATTTCCGGTAGGGGCGCACCTGGGTGTGCGCCCTGATGGATGTTCTCGGATTGGGAAGCATCGGCATCTGGGTTGACATATTTTCGCGCCCTTTTCATCGCTGGCATAATGGCCTTCAGTGACTGCTCTAAGTGCTCGGACGGTCACGCCACAGGCGCAGGATTATTCCTATCGTTATGAAATGCATTACCATTGAGCTGCCGCCATAACTTAAGAAGGGTGACGTTATGCCTGTTAGTGGAATAAGGCGCAGGACGCCCCCTAATATAATGAAGGCCTGTATTCCTATGCTTAGCCCCAGTCCTGCTGCAAGTAGCTGATAAAACCGATCGCTTACCATGCGGGCTGCCAGAACCAGGCATCGAGTTGTAAGTAAAGCATATAACAGGACAATAGCTACCGTCCCTAAAAACCCCCACTCTTCTGCGATTACAGCGAGTGGATAATCGGTATGACCGGCAGGAATTAGGGTTGGATATCCATACCCTGGACCGCGCCCAGCCACGCCTCCGAAGGCCATGCCGGTTAAAGCTTGAACGCTCTGATAACCAAAACCTTGATAATCGCTCCAGGGGTCTAGCCATATAGCAAACCGGTTCTGCACGTGGTTAGAAAGCGAATACCCTAAGGTACAGGCCAGCACAAACAATAATACTCCAGCAAATAAGTAGCTGCGCTTGCCTAAAGCTATATAGACCATACTTAGAAAAATGCCGGAATACAGAAGGACCGGCCCCAGGTCGTGCAAGAAGAGCAAGATAAGTTGGGCCAGCCCCACCATGCTAAGCAGAGGCAACAGATATGGCAAAGGCGGTATCCTCAGCGGTCCCCAGCGTAGCGATGTCGATGTGATCAGGTCGCGCCGTTCGTCAAGGTACGAGGCCAGAAACACCGCCAGCAATAACTTTAGCAGCTCTGATGGCTGCGCCGTAAAGGGGCCGATCTTAAGCCAAAGCCGGACGCCGCTTTGATTGAGGTCTTGTCCAAACATCAAGGTTATAATTGACAAAAGTAGTCCTAGAGACAGCCAGGTGTATCTATACCGGCGCAAATAGTCTGGAAGGTTAGGTATGACCAAGACAGCTAACAGCGCTAGGGTACCAAGAGCTATCCATACCAATTGCTTGAGGAGCAAGTCAGGGGCAACCCGGGCTACAGACATTATTCCAAGTCCGCATAAGACCCACATCGTGCCACCAAGTATGGGGTCCCAGTACAGCCCGCGCCAGCGCAACATCCATGGAATAACCAGGGCAGATGACGCTAAGCCTAATACCAGGACCTTTTCAATGGTCTCGAGAGGCCGACCAAGGCTGCCTACAATAGCGGCTATCCCTACCACAAAGAGCACTGGAGGGAGCAAAAGAAGCCCCCTTTCAGTACCGGTTATCCTTGTTTGAAATACAGATGTACTTGTCATTTTGTGCTACGCAGAACGCATTCGTAAGCTCGCTGGTCCCAGGCGCAGGATGTCATTGCGCCCAAATCGTGTAGGTCTTGTTACCGGGTTACCGTTCACCATAGTGCCGTTGGTGCTTCCCAGGTCTTCTACCCACCAATATCCATCACGCCAAATAATTCTGGCATGTTGAGCAGATAAGCGTCGGTCCGGTATTGTGATGGTATTTCCTGGGTCGCGTCCGATACTGCTTATAGCTTGAAGAGGATACAACTTGCCCAGCAGCCCGGGCGAGTCATCACAGTCCACTACCTCAAGCCACTCTGATGGCTCAAATGACCTGGCCTCAGGAGAACGTGAGGAAGCCATAAGCTCCATCTGTAAAGCGCGGAACACAAGTAGTATAAAGGTGTAGAGGACTACCACTACACCTATACGAAGGGCCAGAATTATAACGTTGGCAAAGGAGTCAAGCAAGGCGGACTGACCTACATGTAGGGGCAGACCCTTCGAGAACCTCAGGACAGGCTCTGCGTGTCTGCCCAGTGTGATTAATGGTTTTCTTTGAAAATCATTTCTACAGTACCGATAAGTATGTGATCGCCATCTTTAAGTTTAGCAGCTCTAACCTGTTTACCGTTCAAGAACATCCCATTGGTGCTGTTCATATCTTCTACGATAAATTGGCCCCCATTTTTTTTGATAGTAGCGTGATAGCGGGATACGGCAGTCTCAGGTATTACAATATTATTGTCACTGGAGCGGCCAATAGTCCATTGGTCTCCATGTAGAGGCACCCTCCGTAGAGGTCCGGTTGGTCCGACCATCTCTATTACTGCTGCTGCCGCGGTTAAGACATCTGATGAGAGAGTAGGCATTACCTGGGTGTGTTCAGGCCCTTTTGGCAGCTGGACGCTAGGTTCCCCTACTTCTTTCGGCGTCTCTATACTCTCAACAGCCACTTTCAGAAAGGTAGCCTCCACCTTGAAAGTCCCCTCTGAAAGAGACTTCTCTTCTATTAATTCTACTTTGAAGGGTTCGACGTTCTTGCACCTTAGCCGTGCTGCTGTAAGGACCAGACTTCTCTCCAGATCTCTCTGAATGTTTGAGCGCGCTCCCTCAAAGCGGGAATAGGTTTTTGAGTCCAGGGCTATTACGTAGTGGTTCGGGGCCATAAGACCGTCAACACTGATCAAAGCCCCATCTCGCATGGCTGACTCCAGGCGACGAGCTAAATGGACGGGCTGTATTTTGGTCTTAAACAAGCGCTCTATAGGGCCCTCGATGAGTCCCCCCAAGAGGCTCTCAATACTAGCTAGAACTCCTCCGATCTTCCTTATCATGTCTTTCTTCGTCCTCTAGTACCTGGTCCTCAAGGGACTTAAGCTGGCTTTGCAACTGCTCTGCTACGTCAGGAGGTATTTCACCACTTCGGGCCATTTTTGTTATTTCTTTTCTAACCTCATCAGCCTTCTTTGAAAAGTCTTTCAGATTACCATCGTCAAGTCGCCCGAAAAGGTCTTCAAGCTTATCATCAAGCTTCTTTGCTCTATCTTAAGGTATTCCCTCTCTAGCGCTTCTCCTTCTGTTGCTTTGAATTGTTGCCAATGGACTTCTGCTCGCCCCGAGGGACCTGCTGCGAAGCTGGTGGGGCTGTTGGAACGTTAACGTCTGTAGCAGTCTGTGCTGCCGGATTAGATGCTGGGTTCGATGCGCTTCCACTATCTGCGCCGGCGAACATCTGGAGCCATAGCCATATAAGAGCTAGAGCAACAGCAGCTACGATTATTAGAATTTTTATAGGCCCCCAAAATGTAGCTGTCCCCTGCGGACTATTCGCTCGTGGTCCTGTATTTGTCGACCTGTGCTGAACACTATCTGATGAGCGGTCCATGTTATTGGAACCGGCATTATTACCTGAAGCGCCTACTAAAGGCCCCCCGACAGGCAGAACGCTGGTCTTTTCTTCATCGGAGGCGGAAAAAGAGGGCATTGGAGTTTTTGAGTCTAAATTCGCCAAAGCGGCAGCCACCTGGGACGCTGTGCTGTAGCGCCGTTCCGGGTCCTTTTGCAGCAAGCGCAGCAATATGTCTTCTATAGACTGAGGCAGTCCTGGTCGAACAGAAGATGGCAATGGCGCCGCTTCGGTGCGGTGAAGCATAGCCACTGCTAAAGGATTTTCTCCATCAAAGGGCAGTCTCCCTGTGAACAGGCGGTATAATACGACCCCTAACGAGTAAAGGTCGGAGCGGGTGGTAGCCTGTTGCCCGGCTGCTACCTCTGGAGCTAGATATTGTGCAGTACCCAGCACCCACCCTGGCTCAGTCATCTCCAGAGCAGTAGAGGCACGCGCAATGCCAAAGTCTACAATCTTAACGTGGCCGGTGGGTGTAACCAGAATGTTCTGTGGCTTTATATCTCTATGTACAATCTCCTTATCGTGAGCATACCCCAGGCCACGGCAGATCTGTACGGCAAGAGGGACGCCAGCGGTAGGAGACATCCCCCCGCTTCGCTCGATGATCGTGGCAAGGCTTTCTCCATCAATATACTCCATGACAATATACGGAAGGCCATCGGCGTCACCTACATCGTAAACGGTTACGAGGTTTGGATGGGCCAGTGATGCAATAGTCTGTCCTTCTTGAAGGAAGCGCTCAGCATAAGAGGTTGTCGCTAAGTGGGGATGCAAGGATTTTACCGCGACGGTGCGCTCCAAAAGCTTATCGTAGCCGCGGAAGATAGCGCCCATACCACCGGTGGCGATTATTTCCTCAAGTATGTACCTTTCGGCCAGGACAGTGCCTATGCCGATACCGGGTATTTGTTTTACACCTTGTCCTGGGCCTTCTGCCATAGACTTCTCCTAGTGCAGCTAATAATCTTATCGGAAGATACTCGATTTAGCGGTAGCATAGTCTTCCTTGTAAATCCTAACCGAAGGATGAAAATGCGCTAGTGTAGCCCGTTCCCTGAGGCTCTCGAAGGGACGGGCGGTGGCATCCGACACCATAGTACAAAGCCATCGTTTTCAGGGTAAATCAAGGCTTCCAGCCTACAGACCAACCCCAGTCCACCGCGTTCCATTCCGGATGTCCTACCGCTTCTGAAAGAGTGCCAAGGGCGTGGCCGTTTACTGAAATTAAGAGGTTCTTTCCATTATTGGTCCGGACTTGTACCCAGGAACCGCCATTCCAAGACATAGTCTCGCCTGCCTTTATTATGCCGCTGAAGGCAGGCCGCCGGTCTACACTCACAATAACCTGGGTATCCCCTTTGGCCTTTAGCTCAAGCACCGCACGATCGGCAGGGACAGGGGTAACAGTGGTCTGCGGTTCTTGCCCCGAAGCTAAAGAGGTCATTTCATTAAATCCTCCCATTGCAAACACCCCTAGCAGCATTCCTCCAATTACAAATATAGTAAGGGCTAGCATAAGCATCGACGTTCCCAGGGCGCCATTTACTGACTTAGGAGCCAATACAGGCATTTCCGCGGTTAAAGGCCGCTTGGCTTGAGACGGTACCGATAGATCGGGTATCTTCGATTGCGCTCCTTTACCATTAAGCAAGTTTACCGGCAGCGGTGTAGTCGCTTCAGCGCCAACAGGCAAAGCTCCTGAGTACTCGCTATGGGCTGCCTTTTCTGAATCAGCTATACTACGCAGATTGGAAAGAAAGGCCGGCAGCATGTCATTAGGGCAGTCTATCCCTCTTCCTCTCCAATACTTTAGAAACGGCCCTAATTGAGGATCGAGAGGACTGTAATATCCTTTGTTTTCCCCTATACCGATAGATCGGGTATCTTCGATGGATAGGCCAGGCAGCAAAGATACTAGAAGGTCAGACAGTAACCAGACAACGCCTGCCGGTTGAGCGTGCCTTGGCCGAGAGGCTGTAAAAGCACCTATCGGGTCCAGACGCACCCCAACAGTCTTGTCCCAGTAGATTTGGGTCAGAGGAATTGTCTCAGGTGAGATTCCAAGGTCGATAGCCTGCTCTAAGGCTGAGCCTATCTGAAGTATCAAATGAATTGTTGCATAGGCAGGCAGTTTCAAAGACAAGTAATATTCTCTAGTCAGCGCCTCACCTACCGGGGCCTCTAGCACTGCTGTAATACTAGCTGGATCCAGGATCGCGTCTAGGACCTGTAGGTAAACAGGGTGGGATAGCCTGGCGCTGACTTTCACTAACTTCAGGAGGTCAGAGTCTTGCAGGTCATGCTCTTGTACATCGAATGACCATAACAGGACCGGTCTTTGCAGCCTGTGGTCCCTGGCAATGAAACAACGCCGCTGTCCTGCCGAGCTCCAGCGCTTTTCCAGCGTATAACGGTCACTGTAGGTCGATTCTGTCCTTGTCATATTACCCTCAACCTGCCTGCCCCGATGTAATCGTGGGCCTGTAAGCCGGTAGCTAGCCTTGTGGGCAGCTCGACTTGAGAGCAGGGCTGCTCAAGCAATTGCTGGTTTACCATGAACATTGCCCGTGGAACGTCTATCTGGATTGCTTTCTCTGAGGTACGGTCGAAGTCATTTGCTATAACGATAAGTTGCCATAGCAACGTTTGAGTGTTTACTCGAACTACAGGGTCCACCACACTGCCATTCAGTGCGGTATCTACTCTTTCTGAAGCTTGTTTCCGTACCGGCCCATTATGTCCGATGCTACTGGCTATAGCCGCAGTAGCATCTCCGTCTATCCACAGACCCAGTTCGGAGGATGTTCTTGTCCATCGCTGTCCTTCTACCTGCATAGTCATAGCACAAGTAAGCGACGGGGCCATGCTGCTCACTACTGCATTAGCGGCGTCAGACGGCCTCATTCCGCCTAGTCGCAGGCCAGTCGAAGTTGCTACTCCAGGAGTTATTCTTTGCTCGGTAGCTGCCCAAGCTATACCTACGCCGATAGTTAAGGTGATAAGCATTACCAATAAAGCTCTAGACAGAAGTCGGAGCGGCCGTATGCTGGATGATCTATTTTTTAGAGCAGGAAATTCTGCTGTATCAGTGTCCCTCTTTGCTTCTACTCCGGGACTATCAATTAGATCTGGCTGGATAACGCAAATCGTCACGTCATCCCGGGCGGCTCTTTCATCGGCCAGTTTTAGTAGGAAGGTCACCGCAGTCTCTGGACCGCTGGTAGCCAAGACACCTCTTATCTCTTCATCCTTCACTACCTCAGTAAGACCATCAGAACAAAGCAGGACCTTTTCGCCAGCGCTCAAATGTCTGCGGAAAATATCTACCTCTGGTGTTGCATCCCCACCCAAGCTGCTGGTAATGACCTTGCGCCAGGGATGGACAGCAGCCTCTTCCTGTGTTAAAGTCCCGGCCTGTATTTGCGCTTGGATCCAGGAGTGATCGACCGTGATCTGAGAGATATCGCCATCTGCGCCTAGCAGATAAGCCCGGCTGTCTCCCACGTTAGCTACCCATAACTCATTGTCTTGTACCACCACCGCGACCAGGGTCGTTGCTCCTGCGGTGTTGCCATCGGTGGCAGCGGTGGCCTGGCGTACAGCATCGTGAGCGGCAAGTACGGCGTTACGCAAGGCGGCGGGAGGATTACCTTTATACTCAGCGTGATAACTGGAGGCCAGGGCGCCGACGGCGGCGTTAGAGGCGGCAGCTCCTTGAGACAGACCTCCTACCCCATCGGCAACGGCACAAAGCAAGCCCGACTCCGGGTAATTTTCTGGTGGTAGGGACACTGTCACAGCATCTTCGTTGCCGCTGGCTTTAACGCCAGGACGCGTGCCGTGGGCAACCTTAACGCCATTTAGTCCCAAGGCCCTATAAATCTGGTCTATACTCGTCATTTTAGGTAATCAGGCTACCTCAGAAGAAATTTAGAGGCAGGCCATTTTAATTAAAAATCACCTGCTGTTAAGAAGATCGTAACATGTATAGGACAGCAGTAGCAAGGTGATGTAATGGATACAGAGGTGTCCATCTTTATATGTATGATACCTGCGCGTGGCAACATTGAAAAACTGTTTTTCTTCGCTAAACCTCAGCTTTTTGCAGCGGCGCAGACTATTCTCCTTGCCTCATATCCCCCATGAGCCTAGAATCTACAGTATGTTCTTTATATGAGAAGGCGCCAAGAGTTAGCTCCGACAAGTTATAGCTGAGGGGGTAAAGGGCCAAGAGAAAGTGACACAGCCAGAAGACAATCCTGTTATCCAGCAACTACGTGAGTATGGTCTAGCCACACCCGTAGCGCATCAGATAGCACAACTTGGTGAGACATTACGTGCTCGGACTCAGGAGAGCGGCACAGAATTTGCTGTTATGGTTGATGCGGACTCTGGTGTTAGGATAGGGGATATATTAGGAGGTGGAACTAATCAAATAGATATTAGTGCTCATACAGGCGCAATGAGGCCCGGTCGACGGTATATTCATTTACATACACATCCAAGAAGCTCCTCTTTCTCTGATACTGATTTAGGTACAATGGTAACTAATAGACAAATACACACTATGGTAGTAGTAGGCGCAGATAGTACTTGGTATTTGGTTGCACGCACGGCTACTACTCCTCCTGTTCTGCCGAGCGCCTTATACCAGGTGTGGCAGGAGGCTGCTAGGGCACTACATCCTCAGTATAATTTAATCGTGACTAGGGGTACTATGACGCCTGGCGCTGCTGTTAGGGAATACAGCCATGTTATATTGGAAATTGTAGCCAGTCAGTTTGATTTCCGGTATACTCGCGTAGAGACACGCAGGAGGAGGTGAGCTAATGCCACTTAAGAGATTTAAATTGTCGCCAGAGGAAGTGGCAAAGAAGGTAGAGCAGGGTATTTTGGACGACTCTAATCTCGATACACTTTTCGAAAGCTTAGAGAAGGCAGCAGAGCTTGCGAAACAACCCTCAGTGGAGGAAGAGAAGGATACTTCTGAGCGGTGTAAAAGCGCTTGACATAGTCCTTATACCCTAACGGGCACAGGTTGGCTGCTAGTATCAAACAATTAGTCCGTACTTCCCCTTCGGAAGGACCCCTACAAGTCACCCAACGATTTAACTGCCGACTTACGGGCAAACCGCCCAGAGCCGGCAGTTTTGCTTTTGAAATGAGGCTATGAATACCCTTTGTATTCATAGCGGAAAGCCCGTTTGTTAGGCCGCTCCGACTGAAGGCGCTACAGATATGCTATAATAATTAGCATCTGCCTAATGAGAAGAGGTGACTAATTTGACTCAAGAAGTGCATCACTTTGATGTCAGTGATATTCCCGAACTTATGCGGATTGTACAGGAGGTTGAGAAGACTAAGCAGCCATGTGTGCTGGAACAAGACGGCAAAGACCTAGCGGTTGTAATGCCTATCAATCGCATCAAGAAAAGCCGAGTTAAGGGAAAGCCTCTTAGCAAGAACGACTCTTTTTCAAAGCTGATAGGTTCGGCTATCGAGGCAGAACCGACCGATGCCTCCAAGAAACATGAATATTTAGCAGAAGCCTTCACCCATCACCAGCAGTGAGTATCTCTTTTAGAAGTATCGTGGTCCCTAGCGTCTTTATGGATTCCTCAGGTTTCTTACCACTTGTTGCTCCTAACGATGCACATTATCGGGAGGCTCGGACACTCTGGCAGCGTCTAGAACGCGAACGATGGAGGATTTTCACAACAAACTTTGTAGTCGCAGAAACCCATTCCTTGTTCTTGGTACGTCTTAATCAGACCAGGGCAACGGAATTTCTTCGTGAGATAGAAACAAGCAGCATAACTATTATTCGAGTCAATCCTAATGATGAGAAACAGGCCCGTGAAATTATTTTCAAGTACAATGATAAAGACTTCTTCCTTGTCGATGCTACCAGTTTTGTAATAATGGAGCGAATAGGCATTCCCTACGCCTTCACCTTCGACCGACACTTCAGCCAATACGGGTTTACTGCGCTCGTTTCTTAAACATCCTCGGGTGGCGCGCTTGTGACCTCGACGGGATAGCGGTATACTGGGTTTAAGAGAAGGTGTTGGAGGCCAAAATGGCGCTGCCTGTCCCGGAGGGAACCCCAAAGACAAAAAGAGCCAAGCGGCTAACTGAGCACCTCATGAAGGACGCAGCCCTCAGAGAGGCGACGGAGCAGGGCTACCAAGACCTCCAGGATGGCCGCGTTTCTAAACTGGAGGATGTCAAGAGGAGAATGGGCGACGTTTGACGCCGTTCTCTCGGATACCGTCGAGCGCTTCCTCGCAACGTTAGGCCCGGTAGAACGACAGGAATTCTACCGGGCTTTAGATGTCCTCTTGCAAGACCCCTATCCCGACGGAGATACAAAGGTTGCTCTCTCATTCCCCTACCGGCCAGGCACCCTTGGCCTCGGTTCCGGGCGCTTCTTCATCATCACGTACACGTTCCTCAACCCGGCGACCCTGCTCATTATCGGCGCATCTCGGGTCGCTGACCGCCCTACGTAGCATGGAGGCAGATTACCCGGTAGTGTGGAGGATAATGCCTCCGGCACCCACAGCCCAAGCTGTCTTGGTATCTGACGCGGCAATACTATAAAGGGTGCTGGTTGTGCCACTGGTCTGCCGAGTCCAAGTTGTTCCACCATTCGTGGTCTTTAGGATAGTACCATTAGCGCCGACGGCCCAGGCCGTGGTCACATCCGCCGCGGCCACGCCGTGTAACGTGTTGCCCGTGACGCTGCTCTGCGGGCTCCATGTAGTGCCGCCGTTGGTGGTCTTCAGGATCGTGCCGCCCTGGCCCACGGCCCAGGCCGTGCTGGCATCCACCGCCACGATCGCCGTGATGTCGCTGCCGTCGCCGAGGCGCTGCAAGGTCCAACTCGCGCCGCCGTCGGTGGTCTTGATTATCCTCCCCGCCGACGAGACTATCCATGCGGTGCTGGCATTGACCGCTGCGACGGCGCTGTAGTGCTCACAGCCGGAGCAGACGACGGCAGACTCGTTATGCTGGGAGATCCAGGTGACCCCGCCGTCGGTGGTTTTAACGAGAGCGCCGTTAATGCCCACGGCCCACGCGGTGTTCGCGTTGGCAGCGGATATCCCCGCAAAAGGCCCAGTTGGCTGGCCCTGAGCGAGGGTGAAGGTTTGCGGCAGCCATGTCGCGCCGTTGGTCGTCTTAAGGATAGTCCCTGCAGTCGGCCCATCTCCCACGGCCCAGGCAGTACTGGCGTCCACCGCGTAGATGGCGTGGAGATTCTGGGTGGTGTCACTGGTCTGGGCAACCCAGGTGGCGCCGCCATCAACGGTCTTTTTGATTACGCCAAGGTCGCCGACCACCCAGGCCGTGTTGGCATTTACCGCGGCCACCCCGTTAAGGTTCACCGACGTTGCGCTGTTCTGGGGCGTCCACGCGACGACCGGCGTAGGCGTCCTCGTCGGTGTCGCCGTGGCGGCTGACGTCGGTGTAGCTGTCGGCGTTGGTGTGCGAGTTGGTGACGGTGTTGGAGTGGCAGTAGGTACAGGTGTAGCTGTTGGAGTCGGCGTGCTAGTGGGAGTAGCTGTAGCCTCGAACAAGGCTGTGCAGCTCTTGCTGGAGTTCATGGTCACCTGCCCATCGGTGCAGTCAGGGTCTCCACTCCAACCAGCAAACCGGGAACTGGCATCTGCGGCGGCGGTCAAGTAGACAAGCGTGTTCGGTGGATAAGTTTCCGAGCAATCGGGGCCGCAGTTGATACCCGACGGGCTGCTCGTGACGGTTCCGCTGCCGCTTCCACTCTTGTTAACCTGAAGGGTTGACGACGTTGGTGGTGAGGAAGTGAAAACGGCGGTACAGGACTTGTTCTTGTCCATGGTTATTGTGCCATCACTACAATCGGCGTCACCAGCCCAGAACTTGAAGTACCATCCACCTAGAGGGTTGGGGATTAGGGTCACGCTAATACCGTTGGAGTAGGTCTCAGTGCAGTCAGGCGGGCAGTTGATGCCAATGGGAAAACTGGTGACGGAGCCGCCGCCGGTTGTGCCCAAGTCAGTGGAAACGGTAACGGTGAGAGTGTAGGTGGATGATGTCCCGCTAGGGGTAGCGGTTGGTGTAGGTGTAGGCGTAGGCGTCGGTGTGGCAGTTGTTGTGGGTGTTGGTGTAATTGTAGGTGTGCCGGTGGCTGCAACACACGGCTGAGAGCCAGGACGCGCCGGCGCATCGAACCAGAAGGACTGTCCCCAGTTTACCGGTGTCCCATTTCCCTGTACTCTTGGCCGCACCCTCCAGTAGTAGCGACATCCTTGTTCCAAGGGATAGCTCGTTGGCACTGCCCAGCTATTGAACGGCCTTGACTCGCCGCCATGGATTCGGTTCTCGTATACAGGGGCATTTGCCGTGAAAGGATTGGTGTCAAAGAGGATGTCTTTGCTAACCTGTATTTCGTAGTAAAAGATATAAGGGTTATCGTCTGACCAGCTAAGTGTCGGAGTGAGGCTGGTCACTTTGACTCCCAGTGGTGGGTCCTGAGGATGTACACTGGCTGAGCTTGGCGGTGGAGTTGTAAAGCTCCATTCATCAGTCCAGTCCCCCCATAATGGTGAGGTATCCGATATTCTTGTTGTAGCATCTGTAGCTCGAATGCGCCAGGTATAGGTCATGCCGGGCAGCATTACGTAGGGGCCGATGCCCAGGGTAGGTGGCTGAAGCGTGAAGGAGGTCTCAGCGTTACGGATGAGGTTGACTCCCGGACCATCGCCTCGGAAGGGAGTGGCCTGAAGATGGTACTGGGTAGAGCCAGTTGGAAGCTCAAAACTCAGAGTGATCGCTCCCATGTTCTGAAGCAGCGTGCCATTCCCAGGAGAGCGGAGAGTCGGCGCAGCAAGGGCTGATGTCCTGAACGTCTCATCCCCAGGCCGCTGCACTGCACTGGCGTCTGAAGGGATGGCAAGGGCCATTATCACCAGGAACACCGGCAGCATCACGCTAAGCTTTGACATCATCAACCCCCTATTACTTTGTAAAGAAATGAGCGCAAGTCCACCACATATAATGTGGTGGACTTGCGCTCGTCAATATTTTGTTTTGGCTATGACCACTTCATGGTGTTTTGCAGAGTCGTTTGTTGGGGAGAGGACTACAGAAGGTTTAGTGCATCAGCCTCGTGCGGCTCGAGTAGAAGCACACGATTGGTACGGTCTTCCATAAAGAGAGCAAAATGGGAAAGAACGTCTCGACCCAGAAGCGATGGTATAGCTGGTATGGGAGGAGGCGGTACTTCCAGGACTCTCATATTAATGGTGGTAGTGAAGGTGTCAATGATTAAGGTTGCATCAAGGCTTCTGGTCTCTGTCCGTCCACCTACACCGGTAGTTGGCTGGCCCTTTGCAAGGGTAGTCAGGTCAAGCCCAAAGCGTCTTGATAAGCGTATAGCGTCAAGTGGAGCTAAAATTGTTCGGTCAGCGCCAGTATCTATGAGAAACTTAACGTCAAGACTTTGGTTGGATACAGCAGGAAATTGGAGTATAGCATCAATAAAGGGTCGGCGCGTCATTCCAGAGGTATAAAAGTCGCCGCGTATCATGAAGGTAGTATTAATAGCTCGTCTTTTGCACTTACATGCTCAATAAGAGCCTTTTCAATAGGGACGGCGTGTTGCTCAAGGTCAGTCAGAAGCTGTTCCAAGTCCACAGAGGCGCCCGCGACTTTCTCGTTGAAGATAGCAACCCACTGCTCCGGATACTTGCCTAGCAACTCATCGCGATGTTTCTCAAAATAAGCGGTATCTTTTTTAAACCGCTGCAATTCTTTTATTTGTTCCTGCATCATAACTCACCTCTCTCCAAAATAGTATATCATACTACCTCCAACGCATACTCCTATTATACTTCTAGCCTGATACCCATTCCTAGTATGGATGTAGTAGAGGAGCCGCAGCGGGCAGGGATGAACCCTGCCCCTACATAGGTGTACCCTATACTGCAACAAGCGCTATCTCAATCTGCAACCAGAAAAGTAGCGAACTGCTGAGTGGCAAAAGACCTATGGAGCTGAGATATTGGTCTTATCTCTTTCTTTGTTGCTGTCCGGACTAAAAGGGTCATCATAAAGATCAGAAGCAACCTTTTCATGGTCGTTTATTTGGCTGTTGGAGGGGAACGCTGTTACTGGGCCGCGTATCTGTACCCGGACTCGCTCGCCTGGCTCGTAGACGCGCTCGGCGATACGTCTGGAGCGTATCAGTCGTCCGGATGGAAGACGTATAGTTAGCCTCTGATCAGGTCCAAAGAACTCTCTGCGAACTATCTCTGCCTCTCCTCGCGCATTAGCATGAACCTGGACCGTCTCCGGCCTGATAAAGGCATCCACCCTTCCCGAGGCCTCGTTTTGAATGGGTATTATGCCAAGCTCACAATGTAGGCGCCCATCCTTTGCGTCTCCAGGCAATGAGTCCATGTCGCCAACAAAGAGGGCTACCTCTCTGGTTGCCGGACTGCGGTATATGTTCTGCGGGGTGTCTACCTGGAGTATTCTGCCATGCCACATTACCGCAACCTGATCGGCTAGAGAGAGGGCCTCTACTTGATCGTGAGTGACAAATATGGCCGTGGCTCCCGCCTGTGACAGGATATCACGCACTTCTGCCCGAACCCTTGCCCTGAGAGAAGCGTCGAGGTTTGAGAAAGGCTCGTCCAGCAGGACCACCGCCGGATGAACGGCTAACGCCCTCGCCAGCGCTACCCTTTGTTGCTGGCCGCCTGATAGCTCGTGCGGCCTCCGCGGTCCAAAACCGGGAAGCCCGACTAGATCCAATACCTCTGCTACTCTAGATTCCCTAGCCGGAGTTTTCGGAAGGCCGAAAGCCACGTTTTGGAAAACGGACATGTGGGGAAACAAGGCATAGTCCTGAAAGACCATGCCAATCTTGCGCTTATCAGGAGGTATGAATACTCCTGACCCCGAGGCCAGCGAGCCATTGATCTCTACGCTGCCGGAGTCTGGCGCCTCAAGGCCAGCTATTAGGCGCAGCAACGTGGTCTTCCCGCAGCCGCTTGGTCCGACGAGGGAAAGCACTGCGCCTCGCTCTATGACGAGATCGATACCGTTCACCGCATGCACCGGAACCGGGCCCCCGAAGGACTTGCGCAGGCTCACGCAACGGATTACTGCTGGTGATCCCATCACTCCGACTCGCTCAACAATAAAAAGGCCATTGGGATGGAGGACACGGTCAGGAGCGCCAGAGCGGGGACAGCGGTCTCTGCGAAGTGCCCAGATGTCGAAAAGGTCCACACTGAGGTAGCCAGGGTCTTGAATTCCAGTGGGGCCAGGAGGAGGGTGACCGGCAGCTCTTTCATAGTCAATAAGAAGACCATAGATGCGCCTGACAGCAGTCCGGGACGTATAAGCGGCAAGGTCACATCCAGCAGCACCCCGAACGGACCACGGCCTAGGCTCTTGGCCGCCTCTTCTACCGTAGGGCTGACGTTTAGCATTGAGGCGCGCACCGGACCAAGAGCCGCCGGCAGGAAGTGAATCATATAGGCGAGGATGAGTAATGGTAAGGTCTGATAGATAATTGGAGCGTACTGCGCGCCAAAGAACACTAGCGCCAGGGCGATCACGAGGCCAGGAAGCGCAAAGCTAACGTATGCCGCCTGTTCGATCCAACGAGACAGCCTGCCGCCAAACCGAACCGCCAGCAACCCTATAGGAAGCGACGCCACAACCGTGGCGACAGCGGCGATCAACGAAACGTACATCGAATTGGCAATCAGTTTCCATAAGCCGCCAAGACCCCCAAGGGCTGGTGCACCCAGGACAATCCAGTAAGCCAGGACACCGAAGGGCAAGGCCAATGCTAAGGCAAGCACGACGGCACAAAACAGGAGCGCGGGCCACCGCCAATTTCCAAGCAGGACTACGCGCGAAACGCGGGAAACACCTGGACCGATGCGGGCATAGCGGACGCTGCCTCTGGAAGCCATTTCGGTCCATAGCAGCAAAAGAGCGAAAACGACTAATACCAGTGACAGCGCGGCCGCCCCGGTACGGTCGAACACTGCCTGGTATTGTAGATATATTGCCCAGGTAAAGGTCTCGTATCTAAACATGGCAACGGCGCCAAAATCGCTAAGTACATATAGCGCCACCAGTAGAAATCCTGCTCCGATAGCGGGACGGAGCATGGGTAGGGTGACCAGTAAAGCCGTCTTCGCCGCGCTTTTGCCAAGGATATGGGCGGCTTCCTCCATGGAGGGGTCCAGCCTCCACAGGGTGCCGCGTACGGCAAGATAAACATAGGGATAGCTCATCATTGTGAGAGACAGGGCGGCTCCGGGGAAGCCATAGATGGATGGCAGCCGCTCGATGCCAAAGGGTAGCTCCAGCATTTGCTGTAGCGCCCCTCGGGGACCTAGCGCCGAAAGGAACAGATGCGCGCCCACGTAGCTAGGGACAACTAAGGGAAGAGCGGCCAGAACGGTGATGACGCGCCGCAAGGGAAGATCTGTGCGCACCGTCAGCCAGGCGATCGGCACCGCAAGCAGCACGGAGCAGCCGCCCACCGCCGCGATCAGTGCGGCGGTTCGATACAGGATCTGCAACGTGCGCGGCCTCAATAACGCCTCCAATACTTCGGCGGACGTGCCTGCGGCGCGCAGAATAAGGTAAGCTATTGGCAAGAGCAGCAGCGCCGTCACTAAGACTGCCGGTACCCAAACCACGACTGGAGGATCTGACCTGCGGGCGTCGCGTCCCAATCTGGAAGAGAAATACGAAAAGGGGGTGTTGGCAGCGTTCATGCGCTACGGCAGCACTCCGGTTTCCCGGAGAAGCTTTTGTGTGCCCGCGGAGTCACCCAGCTTGATCTGGTCTATCTGAAATAGTTTCAGGTCCTGCAACGGTGGCAGCAGCGGCGAAGTGGCCACGTCCTTGATTAACGGGTATTCATAGGTCTTGCTGGCGAAATATTGTTGTCCAACCGGCGAGAGCATGAAAGAGATGAGCTTATGGCCCCCCTCAGGGTTCTTAGAGGTAGCGAGCGCCCCAGCGCCGTTTGCAAGCATAAGACCGCCAATGTCGCCGTTCTTGAAGTGGTAGTTGCGGGCAGGGAACGAATCGCCGCGTTCCGCCAGGAACCGGAACAAATAGTAATGGTTCACGAACCCAACGTCAATCTCACCCTTGGCCACAGCATCCACAATAGCAGTGTTGTTAGGGTAGGACCTTGGATCATTAGCCCTCAAACCATTGACCCACTGTTTGGCGGCCTCTTCACCTCTGCTCACGCGAAGCGCTGTGACGAACGCTTGAAACGATCCATTGGTCGGAGCCCACCCAATGCGACCTTTCCACTTTTGGTCTGTATAGCCGTCGATGGACTCTGGCAGGTCGGACTCTTTTAGTCTGTTTGTATTGTACACCACCACTCGAGCGCGCCCGGAGATGCTTGTCCATTTCCCGTCTGGGGCGCGCATCTCGGGCGGAACAGTGTCCAGAACCTCTTTCGGCAGCGGCGCAAGGATGTCGGTGATGGCCTGGAGCGCGCCCGCGTCCGTAGCAAGGAACACGTCGGCAGGTGAGTTTTTCCCTTCCTCCTTCACGGCGGCAACTAACTCGGCATTCGAGCCATACTTCACTTTGACTTCGAGGCCGCTTGCCTGCTTAAACTGGTCGATGATAGGCTGAACGAGCGCCTCTTCGCGAGCGGAATATACGGTAAGGTCCTTCTTTATAGGGGTCGCAGTGAGTGCGGGCGCTTGCGCCAGCCCGGGGTTAGAAGCCTCCGGTGAGCCGACGCAGGCGGTTAACAGAGCGCTGGCGACTAGAGCGAAAAACAAATTATGGTACTTACCCATGTTTCCTCCTTAACAATATGACTTGGTTGATGCATTAGCGGCATGCCGGTTTGGGAGCCGGTCACTTTGTAAAGCCTAAGATGCTCTACGATAGCTCAGCCTAACTCAATATATTAGGCCTGCCTAATATAGCAGCAAGAGAGAATTTATCATAGTTTTGTGTCGTGGTCAAGAGGGATCGATAATAAAGTTTTCACTTTTTAGCTTAGAAACGTCAAGAAAGTGTAAAAAGCATTGCAAAGCCATATCATCTTGCTGTATATTAAGGCGACTCCTTTTCCTTATTCCCCTGACTGGGTGGGTTGAGGTCGTCTAGAGGAGATTATTTGCTCTGTAGTCATTATTGAGCCAAGCCCGGTTTAGAAGGCTTTTCTTTTTTATCTGAACGCCGGTCCGTATTCAAAGGGGGTCCTTAGCCTCCAGGCAGGAGCGAACGATGATAGGTAACAATTGGCTTCAAAGAGTATTCCGAAGAAGGAGGGGCGAACGCAGCAGCTACCTTGGCAGCTTGCTGACCACCCTGGGCCTCGCGGCTCTGGTCATACCGTTGGTACAGCCTCTGCTCCCTACCCCAAAGGCGACGCCCACAGCCGAGGCCGCCGACTTGGGGTGGAGCGACGGGCGGCCGCCGCTGACAAGCGTCAGCGATACGGCGCCCCCATTCAAGGCGCTGGAGCCTTTCGGGAGCGACGTCCCTCACGCGATAGTGACAGCCCCTAACGGCGACCTCTTCACCTCCGGCAACGGCCCCGGGGGCAGTTCTTTCGCTTTTGTCTACAAGTCTGTGGACGGCGGCCAGTCTTGGAGGGATGTATTTACGCTGTGCCTGGGCGACATCCTTGACCTCCGGGTGCTCCCCGGATACGGAGCGCCCACCAACCCCGATAACACCCTCCTTGCCCTATGCTCCAACCCCGCGCGGCCTATCCTGATATCCCGCGACGCCGGCCATACCTGGAGCGGGAGTCCCGCCCTGGCATCCCCAGGCGCAACCCCGGTCTCATTTGCGGTGAGCCCCGATTTTACCGGGCCCAAGGGAGGTATTGCGCTGGTGGGTACAACCGGTGCGGCGGCCGCAAGGAGCGAACGTACCGCCTTTGACGGCTCAATAGGCATGTGGCGCGAGTTCGCCCCCATGCCCGAAGCCGGAGGATCGGACCTCGACAGCGCCCTGGCCCTGGAATTCCCGCCGGGCTTCGCCACGGCCGCCCTGCCGGCCGGCTCGGCCGGAGCAGGCGCCGTATGGTCGGATCCGACCAACGTCTCCAAGAAACCCACCAGCTCCGATAAACCCGACATAGCCGTGGAGAGCGACGGCACGGCTCACGCCGTCTGGCAAGAGTGCTGCCCCAACAGCAATGAGATCTTCTACGCCACCAAAGCGCCGGGAGGCGCGTGGTCAGCCCCTATCAACGTCTCCAATAGTGGTGCCAACGACTTCAGTCCATCGATAGCCGTGGACTCCAGCGGGACCGTCCACGTGCTATGGGAGCGCTGCTGTGGATCACAGATCATCTATGCAACCAAAACCAGGACCGGGAGCTTCTCGACTCCTTCCGTGGTCCCTGGCTTCAGCGCGGGCCGCAATCCATCCATAGCTATAGATGCGAGCGGAGCGCTCCACGCCGCTTGGACCGATGCGGCCTACTGTTCTGACGAGGTGGTCTACGCTTCCAAAGCCCCTGGAGGGAACTGGACCAGTGCCACAATCATCTCTAACCTCTGCACCAATGCGCGCAACGCGGACATCGCCGTCGACGATGGCGGCGGGGTGCACGTGGCCTGGCAGATGTGCTGTCCTAGTGGCCAATGGGATATCCAGTACGTCACTAGACCCGCCGGCGGAGGCTTTTCTTCTCCCGTCAACGTCTCAAATACGTCAAGCTTCTCCAGCGAGCCCGCTATCACAGCAAGAGGCGGAGTGCACATAGTGTGGCAGGAGGACATCTTTGGCAACGATGAAATCCTCTATGCCACCAGAGGCAGCACCGGGAGCTTCTCCGCGCCCAGAAACATCTCCAACACTTTTGGCGCTTCCCTATTTCCGGATATCGCCGCAGACAGCGAGGGGATCCACGTGGTCTTCGCGGACTGCTGCCCCACCGGCGGAAACTGGGACATTCTGTACGTCACTCTGCCGCCGGGCGGTAACTGGTCGGCCCCCGAAAACATCTCCGAGACCAACGGCTTCTCCTTCGAGCCGGCCATCGCCGCGGGCGCGGCAGGCCTAGCGGCCGCCTGGCGGGACGACACGCCGGGCAACTCGGAGATCTTCGCCGCCACCGGCGTTATCGGCCCCTCTATTAAGCTGGAGCCTGCGGCGGGAAAGCCTGGCGATACCGTCACCGTCAAAGGGCGCAACTTCCGGAAGAGCGCGGCCGCTGCCGTTAACTTCAACGGCGTGGAGGTGGCCACGGCCACGGTCAATGTAACCCCCACCAGCCTGGTGAAGGTATCGGGAGATGCCCAGAGCGGCACGGTGGCTACGGCCCTTGCGGGCGACTTCGTCGTGGAGCTGCGGGACAACCTCGGCGCTCCGGTAGGCGGGGCTACAGTATCCTTCACTATTACCGGTGCCCCTGCGGGCGCGACGGGCCAGGATATAGACCCTGCGGCCGGGGCCCAGAACAGCGTGCTGGTCACAACCACCACTGCCGCGCCCGCCGGCCGGGCCTCGGCCAAGCTGACCCCGGGAGACAAGTCCGGGACCTACACCGTGCGGGCTTCCTCCGGCGGAGTCCCGGATGCGACATTCACGGCGACGGCGAACCCGGGCGCGGCCACAACGGTCCTCTCGGCCGGGGGGCCGGGCGTCGACTTCCAGACAGCCAAGGTTGGCACAAAGCTGCCGGCCCCCTTCACCGCCATCGTGGTGGACAGCAAGGGCAACGGCGTGTCCGGCAAGGAGATCACCTTCACCATTAGCTCTCCTACGGGCGCAACAGGCCAGGACATCGACCAGGCCACCGCGGGGGCCCAAAGCGCCCTGAAGGTTACCACCGGCGCAGACGGCAAGGCGGCGGCCACCCTCACCCTGGGGGACACCCTGGGGAGCTACTCTGTGACGGCCGTCAGCGATCTGAACGCCAACGCCACCATTGAAGCTAACGAAACCGTGACATTTTTCGCCATGGCCACCTCCCTTCAGCCAACCAAGGTGGTCCTAACTTCCGGGAACGGTCAGACCGCGACCGTCGGTACCGCGCTGGTTTCCGCTTTTAGCGTGACGGTACGGGATTCGGCGCAACTGGCGGTCAACAACGCGCTGGTGCGTTTCACGATAACAGAAGCCCCTGCGGGCGCTACGGGGCAGGATATCGACCAAGCCACCTCTGGCGCACAAAGCGGCTTCTCAGCGACTACTAACGTCAACGGGGTGGCCTCCGCCACCCTGACCCTGGGCGACAAGTCCGGGGTGTACAAGGTCTCCGCCACGGTGGGGCTGAACCTGGTGGTCACCTTCACCGCCACAGCCAACCCGGGCGCCGCGGCCAGCCTGAACAAAGTCCTGGGGGACAATCAGACCGGGCTGCTGGTTGCGCCGTTGGCCCAATCCCTGGTGGTGAAGGTCCGGGACGCCAAGGGGAACGGAGTGCCCGGCAAGTCCGTTACCTTCACAATCGCGTCTGTCCCTACTGGCGCCGTGGGCCAGAACCTGCTCGTTGGGCCAACCACCGTGGGCCTTACCGCCACGGTTTCCACCAATGCCAACGGTGAGGCCGCTGCCAACCCGGTCCTCGGCAATATCGCTGGCGCTTATACCGTGAATGTCATAACGGACTTGTTGGGCCCAACCGCCGGACCCGGGAATGATCCCGGCGAAACGGTGACTTTCACAGCCACGGGCACAGACAAGATCACATTGCCGGAGGCGGCAGCGCCTTCGACGCCACTGCCGCCTCCCCCCGGTGGCTTCACCGCCACCTTCACCGTCCCCACAGCCGGGCCGGGCACCCACCTGGTGGAGGCCATCGGCAAGAAAGCGGCGGGCGGGGCGGTAAGCGGCGACAAGGCCGCGGCCCTGTTCAGCATCGGAAACATCATCAGGATCTACTGGCACGCGGGTAACCGCATCGAGGAGCAGGGCGCGCCTCTCTTGGGGACGTGGCCCGCTCCTGGATCGGCAGGCGCTCTACAGGTCGCCGCAACAGCGGCGCCGCAGGGGCCGGTTGCCGGCGACCGCGGCGCCATCCGTCTGCCCAGCGGCGCCACCAGCCTGGCGGAGTACTGGCTGGCCCTCAACCTCCACGGCCAGGGCGCTCCCGGCGACGTCTACCGCAGGGTCGGCGGCGCTGCCCCAGCCTTCGTTGACACCAACGTCGGCGGCGCAGCCACCGCCTCCGCAGTGGCCGGCCTGGACGCCACCGGGCCCTTCTCCACCGGTACCGTCGTGGCTGGAGTGGGCTCAATCCCTAAAGTCTTTAAGAGCACGAACGGCGGGACTACCTGGGGGGCCGGAGTAGCCCTTGACCAGGGCAGGGGCGAAATAGGCGCAGGCGAAGTCAGGGTAGCTATGTCCAAAGCCTTCTCCACGGACTCGACTCTCTATTCAGCCACGTCCGGCAAGAAGGGGGGCGTACACAAGTCCGCCGACTCGAACGCGACCTGGAGGGACGCCGGCCTCACCAACGAGCCTTATAACGTAATCAGAAGCATGCCGGTCCGCTTCGACACTACCGCCTTCGCTGTCACAGTGAACCGCAACGGCCCCGACTCGGACCGGGCGGTTTTCCGCACCACTAACTTTGGTCCCAACGCAGTATGGGAACGGGTGGACCGCAGGGATGGCGTCGGCAGCCTGTTCTTCCCGGCCGGCATCCCTGCGCCCTCGGATACCACAGCCGTGGTGTATGCACGCAGGTTCGGAGTAACGACAGAGCAGGCGCTGAAGTCGACTAACAGCGGGCTGAGCTTCGCGCCAACCGCCGCGAACCCAGGCCCCAACCCGGTCCGAAGCCTGGCGGCGATCAGCGCCACCCTGCTCTTTGCGGGGAGCGAGACCGGTAGGGTATTCCGGAGCGCCGATGGCGGGGTAACCTGGACCGAGTCTACTACGGACCTGGGGGATGCGGTCTTTGACCTGGATCCAGGGCCCGACTTCGCGTTTAACCCGTCCGCTGTAGCTCCGGCGCCAACAACAACAGGGGCCTTCTTCGCTACCGCCCAAGCCACGGCAAGCGGTATGGAGGTGTTTGTATCTAACGATGCCGGCGTGACCTTCACAAAGGTGGGGAGCAGCGCCGGCGCCTGGGGGCCAGGCGCGAGCTCACTAAACCTCAGCGTCCTTGGAACGGCCGCCGCCGGCTACACCCTGTTTGTCCGCCCTCGAGGGGCCACGAACAACGATATCTTCCGGGCCACCCTGGACCTGGCCGCTCCCGCTGCCGCTCTGTGGCAGCCCCTGGGAGCCCCTCCTAACGTTAAGGGGGCTGCCGGCTTCAACTCTATGTTCGTCTCTACCTCCCTAAGCAGCGGCATAGGAGAAGGAGTGGTGATGTACCTGATGGGCAGGGCCCCTAACGGCGAGGATGTCAACACGGTGTGGCGCACCTACTTCCCCAAGAGCGTAACCGCCTCTACCTGGAAGCGCGACTTCTTGCCAGGCGTGCCCGTGGACTGCGGGTCCGTCCTTGGCTGCTTCCCGAACAATCCGCCTTTTAACTCAGACGTGACTATCACATCCTTCAGGTCCGACTCCACCCTGGGAAGGCAACTGGTGGCGCTGGACTTCAACGTGCCCACCCGGGTGCTGACCTGGACCGACACCAAGGACTTCTTGACCCCTCCTGCGGCGACTGAACCGGTAGACTTGGCCACGTTCTTCAAGGGGGACAAGATCACATTGCGGTGGAACACTGTTCCTCTGGCTACAATCTACCAATTTGAGGTGGCAAAGGACGACAAATTCTTGACAAGGGTCCAGACCTTCTCAGGCACGACGACCTGTGGGCCGGGTGGTTTTACCTTCTTCGATCCCCTGGCTCCCGCTACAGAAGGCACGACCGCCACCATTAGTGCCTTCAATCTAGAGGATAACCAGACCTACTTCTGGCGTATGAGGGTATGCGCGGTCAACAGCAACGGCGAGTCCAGACTCTATCCAGGGCCCTGGAACCCGACGAGGTCCTTCAGAGTAGAGCGGGGCGCGGCCATAAACCTGACCCCGAGCAGCGGCTTTGCAGGGGTTACCGAGGTGTCCTTCACCGGACAGAGGTTCTTGGCCAACGAAATAGTGGAGGTCACTTGGGACAACCCCTTCAAAATGGTGGGCGCGTTCAAGACAGACGCCACAGGGAGCTTCCCCGCTGCGCTCAAGTTTACAGTCCCGGCAGGCGCGCCCATAGGCCCCCACATCGTCCGGGCCCGGGGCATCGAAAGCTTCCGTGCAGCCGCGGCGATCTTTGAGGTGCTAAGCCCAACACCGGCAGGGGCTGCCACCTTTACCGGTAAGGTCCAGATCGGCACAACCGCGGCCCCTCAGGCGCCGCCACCGGGGTACGCGATACTGGTGAAGATCTTCCCTGCTGGGAAGCTTATACCGCAGTTTAGCCCCCTGGTGCAAACGGACGGCACCGGCGTCTTCTCCGTCACTATCAAAGACCTGCCTGCGGGCAGCTACGATATTGAGGTCAAGGGCCATCACACCTTGAGCAACAAGAAGAGCGCCGTCGCCCTGCCCGACACCGGGACTACGTCTATAAACTTTGGGGTCCTCAGGACAGGAGACCTGGACATCTCCGCTGCCAGCGAGAACCTGATCCAGGGTGTCGACTACTCCATAATGGTGACCAACTTCGGCACAACGGCGCCCCTAGTGGTGGCGGCGGCCACTTCTCAGATCAGCCTGAAGCTCTCTCCGGATTTCCAGACAGCTTCCGAGGGGGAGATTATCAAGGTGGACGTGGTCGCGGAGGCTGGTCTTCAGTCCGTGGACGCGGTGGATGTATATATGGCTTTCAACCCCTCGGTCCTTCAGATCGTGGATGAAAGCGAAGAGGCTGCCAGCTACGTCTCGCCGAGCTCCGCCTTGCCCATAGTGTTGAGGAATGAGGCCGACAATGAGGGGGGCCGCATAGCCTATACAGCCGGCCGGGCGCCGGGACGAAATGCTCCGAACGGAGATTTTGTTGTTGCTACCCTCTACTTCAGGACATTGGTCGCCATCTCTAGCGAGGCCCTTCCTGTGGCCCTGCTCTATGATGCGCCCACACAAACCGGGGCCTACTTCAGAGGGCGCTCCCTTGTCTCACAGTAACGAGCGTACTAGCTGAGGGAGAAGAGCCATGAGATCCGCGGTTTTCAGGGGTGCAATAGCAGGCCTACTAGTCTTTGGCATATGGTCGTCGGGGAGTACGGCCGCCTCTACCGTGCACGTCAATCAGGCGGGCGCGGTAGGGCTAGCCGTACTCCCTCAGACCCAGTCCGTGACAGTAGGCGCCATCTTTGAGTGGACGATCCAGGTCAATGCGGGCGATCAGGAGCTGGATGCGGCAGACGCCTACCTGAACTTCAACAGCAACTTTTTGAAGGTGGTGGATAGCGCCGGCAACGAGGCCAGCGCCGTGACCCCGGGAGAGACCCTAAAAGTAGCCCTTGTAAACAGAGTTGACAACTCCTTGGGTCAAATCGATTTCGTTGCCGGGCGCTCCACGGGTGACCCGGCGCCAAAAGGGGTTTTTGTTCTGGCTGCTGTCCGCTTTCGAGCGGTACAGGCTGGGGGCAGCGCACTCGATTTTTCCATCGCATCTCCCCGTCAGACCCAGGTCACATTCCAGGGACAGAGTGTTTTGGGCCCTACTACAGGTGGCGTCGCAAGCATCGCTGCCCCCGCGCCAGCGCCTTCTGGCGGTGGAGGAGGGGGTGGCGGGGGAGGAGGAAGCAGCAGGACCACGCCCACTCCCACCCCGACATCTCAGCCGTCTCCCACGGCAACCCCCGTTCCGGTGATGAGCCCGTCCATACGTACGCCACTAAAGGACGGAGCGGTCCAGGATATGGATCCTCTTTTGGGCTGGACAAATCCCCCGGGCGCCACCCAATATCAGGTTATGGTTGTGCCCTTTAACAACGATGGGCCAGGTATCAACCTGATCATAGGGGACGCGGCCATGGTAGCTAAAGCCCAGTACCAGGTACAGCCACCGGAACTGGGTATTGGAAACTACGTGATGCTGCCTGGAATGACTTATACATGGCAGGTGCGGACTGCAACGGCTGGCGCACTCCTAAAAGAAACTGACGATGGCTGGGGATCGTGGGCAACTAGTACTTTCGGCACGGGACAGAGTCTCAACACAGTCTCTCTAGTATCGCCAGCTGAGGGAGCCGTGGTGGACAACGCAACTCCAACTCTGCAATGGCTAGACAGTAACCCTCGCATCTTTTACTACGAGGTCCAGGTAAGCAAAGACCCCACCTTTACAATAGACCCGGCCACGGCCAGCGCTATGGTGTACTGGGAGTTACGCCATGGTGGACAGACGACTCCCCTAAACAGCTACTCTGTGCCCTCCAAATTCCCCTTAGAGCGAGGAAGCGCTTACTTCTGGCGGGTACGGCCTCGTGTACAAGGGGACGGCGCCCCAGTTGCATGGTCGGCCGCGTCGTCTTTTAATATCCCTTAAAATACCGAATTCATGATAAAAGAGTCGATGTCTTACAAGAGATCCCAAGAAAAAACTTGCATCAACACTTGGGTTTCTTGCGCTTAGGTCTCAGAGAACGATACGTAACAGCACCAGCTAGTGGTCTAGAGGCCGGTTTAAGCAGTCCTTACGCCAGCCCAGAGGAAATAAATGGATAACCGCTTCTCGCGATTATACAGTGGTCTAATGACGGCAGACCTAGAGTTGCTGTCTGGCTTAATCCCGTTAATAAATCCTGTCCAGGTCCTGCCGAAGGCAAGGAGGCTGCGGCGCGCCGGCCATGCTGTGCTCCAGCTTCTCCTAGCCCTTTCCTTGATCGTCACGTCTCTTCCTTTATCGGCGCTGCTGCCTGCACTCTCCCCGGTAACGCCAAAGACCGTGGAGGCGGCGACTATCACCAAGCTGTCCATTGCGAGCATCAGTCCAGCTAGCCCCACTACTGGCCAGGCTTTCTCCGTGACCGTTCAAGCCCAGGACAGCACGGGGACCGCGGCCGCCGCGGCCCAGGCTATCAGTGTCAACCTCTCTGTCAAGACCGGCACGGGCGTCTTGGGGGGGACCACGGGCGGCACGATTGCCGTGGGCGCCAATAGCATCACTATCAGCGGTGTGACCTACGGCAAAGCCGAGGCAGGTGTGGCGCTTCGGGCGGACGACGATGCAAATCCCAACGAGACGACTGAGACCGGCCTTACCCCAGGGGACAGCGCCGCCTTCAACGTGGCGCCTCCGCCTCCAGGGATCGCCGCCAGCCCCTCCAGTGGGATCCCGGGTTCCAGTGCGACCGTCAGCGGTGCCAATTTTAATAACAGTGACTCTGTGGAGGTTTTCATAGATGACACAAAGCTGGGCGCCGCCACAGCATCCAAGGGCGGTTTCAGCGCCAATGTGACTATCCCCTTTACGGCGCAACCGGGGAGCCACACAATTTCCGCGGCTGGGCTTACAGCCTCCGGAGACCTTAGCAAAGATGTTGCCATCGCCGCCTTTACCGTCACCGCGCTGCTGGTCCGGATCGATCTCCAGCCCGGACTCGCTATCAAAAGTGTTGGAGACATCTTTACGATGGACCTTGTGGTTGACGCGGGCAGCCAGCAGGTGGACACAGCGCAGGTCTTTTTGAACTTTGATCCCGCCCGCACACGGGTGGTGGATGCCAATGGGGCAGAGACTAACTCTATTACTCCCAATGCTACCTCCCCGCTTTCGCAAACACTTAAGAACACAGTGGACAACAGCCTGGGACAGATAGACTTCACGGCAGGCCAGCAAAGCCCTGCTGCAGGCGGCCAGCCGGCCAAGGACAAATTCGTACTAGCCGCTGTCCGCTTTAAGGTAACTGGCTCCAGTCCTGGCGCTCCGGTATCATTTTCACTTACCTCCCCCCGTGCGACCGGAGCCTTTCTGGCTGGAAAGCGTGTGGGTGGTCCCGGGCCGGGCGCCACCATAGGCATATCGGGAGTCAGTCTCTCCATCACGCCTTCATCCAAAGCAGTAGGCGTAAATGATATTTTCACCCTGGACATCAATGCTGCAACCGGCCCTCAAAAGGTAGACACAATACAGCTGAACTTGAACTTTGACCCTACTAAGGTGAAGGTTGTTGATGCGGCCGGCGTAGAGACTCAGGCCATCACTGCCAATGCTGGTTCCCTTCTCCCCCAAGCGCTAAAGAACACCGCGGACAACAACCTGGGACGGATAGACTTCACCGCCGGCCAGCAAAGCCCTGCTGCAGGCGGACAGCCGGCGGGACCCAACGCCAGCTTTCCCTTGGCCACTATTAGATTCAAAGCAGTAAACCCCAGCCCTGGAAGCATAGTATCCTTCAGCCGGTCTTCTACTAGGCAGACTGACGCCTTCTTCCAGGGAGGTTCCGTTCTAGGTCCCTTCGTAAGCATTACGCCTGCACAGCCGGGAGCAAACTTGGAGACTGATCCGACGCCTGTTGCTGCGGCGTCTATAGGTATAGCAGGCGTGACTTTGAGCATCGACCCTCCCAGCAGCTCCGTAAACGTTGGACAAACTCTGACCATAAATATAAAAGCCTCCACGGGACCTAACCAGACGGATGTAATCGACGCTCACGTCAATTTTGACCCCTCCGTCTTACAAGTAAAGGACGCTGATGCCACCAAGACCGGGATCCAGGTAACTGCGGGGGCCGATACCAAGCTCCCCGTGGCGCTAATCAATAGCGCAGATAACACCCTTGGGCGCATCGACTTCAGCGCTGGCCAGCAAAGCCCTGGGGTGGGGGGCGTACCCGCTGGCGCCAATTCCACCTTTACTCTTGCCACCATCACGTTTAGCACATTGGCTGCCACCACAAACTCCTCAGTCACGTTATCCCGGACCTCTTTGAGGCGCACCGGAGCCTTCTTTCAGGGCAAAGATGTGACCGGGCCACTGAACGCCGGCTCTGTGAGCGCCGGTGCTATATTGTCAGTAGAAGTGGTCACTCCCACGACAAAGACCGGCCCCGCGGGAAGCAAAGCGGTCCTTCGGGGAAAAGGTTTCAGTCCCAATCAGGCTGTTACCATCACGTGGGATAATCCTGTCACCACCCTCGATACGCCCACCGCAGACGCTACCGGGTCCTTCGACAACAGGACCGTGACTATCCCAGCCGGGTCTCCGGCCGGGCCACGCACAATCAAGGCCACGCAGGGAACCCTGGTAGTGACGGATACGTTCACCGTGGTGACGCCAGTTTTGTCTCTGAACCCCGCCACTGGCGAGGTTGGGACTACAGTTACAGCTACGGGAAGCAACTTCGCTCCCAACGAGACTTTAAACTTTACTTTTGATGGCTTATCTATTGCTACCACCCCGAGTCCGGTCGCAGCGGACGCCAACGGAGCCTTGTCTGCTTCATTCACGGTACCCCAAGTCACGGCTGGCGACAAGCCGGTGGTGGCCAGCCAGTTGAACGGGGTGGTCAAAGCAAGCGCCATTTTCACTATTAGGACAGCACCCACATTCACAGGAATTACTGAAAATATCGCGGGACAGGGGGCTTCAAGCCGGGCGCACGTGATCACCGGCGCAGGCTTTAAGACCGGGGCTACTGTCGAATTCCTCGCCGCCACCGGCATCATCGTGAAGAGCGCCAGCGTGCTAAGCGCAACATCTATATCAATAGTCTTAGACATCGCTCAAGCAGCCCCCGTTGGCAAGCGAAACATAAAGATCACCAACAGCGACGGCGGTTCGGTGACCACCACTTCAGACCCCTTCGAAATCACGGCCGCGCCTACCGTCACCGCCGCCGCGCCCGATCAGCTGAGCCAGGGCAGCGCCCAGGTAGTGACCCTGACGGGCACTGGGTTTAAAGTAGGCGCCGGGGTCTCGGTCAGCGGGGCAGGGGTGTCTGTGTCAAACATCAAAGTCGTCAGCGCTAGCTCCATCACCACAACCTTCACTGTGGCAGACGGCGCAACTACCGGCCCCCGAGACATTATGGTGACCAACATCGATGGCGGTAAGGGCACCGGCGTAAATCTACTCAGTGTCCTGGGTAAGCTAAGCGACCTCAACTTCTCCTTCAGCCCGGCAGCCTTCGCTAATGCCAATGCCGGAGCCACTACTAACGTCACCGGCCGTTTCACAGCCCAGAGTCCGGTCCCAGTGGGAGGCAAGATAAACGTCCAGTTCCCGGCTGGGTTTTCGGTGGCCGGCGCAAGCCTGGCTGAGCTATTTGTGGCAGGTGTCTCTTGCACAAGCGCCGCTTTCAACGTCTTGGGACAGGTGGCAACCATTACTCTGCCCGCCACTTGCGCAGTCTCCGTCAGCAACGCAGTTGCCATGCGATTTGCCGGAATAGTCAACCCGAACACGCCCGGTGATTACTCCATAACTGTTGTAACTGACAATGGCTCTGGCAAGGACCTGGATTCCGGGGCTGCTGTCCTTAGAGTAGTGGGGCTTACTCTTGAGCCGGCAAAGGGACTTGCGGGAAGCTCCGTAAAAGTCACAGGCGCCAAATTTGCCGCCGGAGAGGCGGTAACACTGGCCTTTAACGGCACGACCTTAACCACCACACCAGCCAATGTAGTCCCGGACCCCGATGGCTTCTTTACGGCTACAGTCGTTATACCGGCCACGGCCACTGGCGGGGAACATTTGATAATCGCCACTCAGGGCGCAAGCCTTACAGCCAAGACAGCATTCGCGGTGATTGTTCCAGCAACCTTCATCAAAGTGTCTGGAGACCCTCAGACGGGGGTAGTTGGCGCTCAGTTGAGCGCGCCTTTTGTCGTAGAGGCCAAAGACGCCAACAACAGTCCCGTCCAGGGCGTTTCTGTAAACTTCTCCGTTGTTTCCGTGCCCCTCGGAGCAGTTAAACAGGACCTAGACCAGACAATAGCCGGGTCACAGGGCACCGTTTTGGTATCAACAGGAGCAGACGGCAGGGCCCAGGCATTCCTCACATTGGGAGAGAGACCGGGACCATACGTAATCCAGGCCGTCGCCGGCCCCAATCTGACTGTTAGCTTCAGCGTTACTGCAGAAGTAGGACCAGCAGCCAGCCTGGCCAAGGCGGCGGGCGACGGCCAGAGCCAGCCTGTTGGCGCAACCCTGCTAACTCCATTGGTAGTCCAGGTCCAGGACTCCTTTAATAATCCTGTTCCTAACACCAACGTTACCTTCACCATTGTCACAGCGCCCGTTAGCGCTGCCGGTCAGCAGTTGACCTCTGATACTACTACAGGGACCAGCATTATAGTCACTACGGATACCAGCGGCCGTGCCTCCGCCTCTCTGACTCTAGGGAAAAAGATCGGAGCATATGAAGTAGAGGCAGGATCTGGCTCCCTTGCCAAAGTTAAGTTCACAGCCACTGCAACTGTTGGGACGCCAAGCCAGATCGCCAAGGTATCCGGAGACGGCCAAAGCGCCACCGTAGGCAGCTTCCTATCGCAGCCCGTTATAGCAGAGGTCAGGGACCAGGGGGGAAATCCTATAGCAAATGTGGGTGTGACCTTTGCCATAACCAGTCCAGCAGGGTCTACCGGACAGCAGGTTACTTCAGGAACGAAAGCGGGAACATCCCTTACAGTAGTTACTGGCGTCAACGGTCAGGCCCAAGTAAACGTCAGGCTGGGAAGCAAGCCCGGCAATTATAGTATTGACGCTGCGAGCGGCACTCTGCCTAAGGCCACTTTCACAGCTACGGCCAACGTGGGCGCTCCCGCCAAGCTGGCTTTCGCTGTGCAACCTGGTGGAGGAAGCGCTGGCGACCCCTGGAGCCAGCAGCCTCAATTGGTTGTGCAGGACAGCCAGGGAAACACAGTTACTACCGCTAATAACGTCATCACCCTTGTTGTTACCAGCGGCACAGGCACAGCAGGAGCAGTGCTGACTTGCGCCCAGGCAAACAACCAGATGGCTGCTGCGTCAGGCGTGGCCAGTTTTACCGGATGCAAGATCGACAAAGCAGGGACGGGTTATACCCTGACGGCGACGGCTGCCGGACTGGCCTCCGCGATCAGCGCCTCTTTCGCCATAACCCCCGCCGGCGCGGTGGCCCTGGCCTTCGCCACACAGCCCGGCGGCGGGATCGCAGGAGTGGCCTGGGGTCAGCAGCCCGTGGTGGAGGTGCGGGATAACCTGGGGAATTTGGTCAGCGGTGACAACACCACTCAGGTTCTTCTGACGATTACCACAGGCACAGGAAGCGCGGGAGCGACATTAATCTGCACAGCCAACCCGGTGACGGTTACTGTAGGAGTAGCGAACTTTGCTGGCTGCAAGATTGACAAGGCGGGGGCTAGCTATACTCTCGACGCTACCGCTGTGGGTCTCACCAAAGCAACAAGTAACGCCTTCTCCATAACGCCTGGCAACCCCGCTAAATTGGCATTTTCCGTTCAACCGGGAGGCGGAAGGTCGAGCACCGCCTGGACCCAGCAGCCGGTGGTGGTGGTACAGGACAGCCAGGGTAACATAGTGAATACGGCGAACAATATAGTCACACTTTCAATAACACCCGGCACCGGACCTCTTGGCGCTACCCTCGTCTGTGATCAGGCATCCAATCAACTGACCGCCTCAGCGGGGGCAGGCTCCTTTACCGGTTGTAAAATCGACAAAGCAAAAGTCGGATATTCCCTAACAGTGTCATCTACGGGCCTGGCTTCCGCGATCAGCGCCCTCTTCAACATCACCCCTGGCCCGGCAGACTTAATCGCTAAAGATGCGGACACCACCAAGTCTGGTGACGCCCAGACCGCCCCGGCCGGGACCGTGCTGCCTCAACCGCTGGTAGCTCTTGTTAAAGACCAGAACGGCAACCCTGTGCCCGACGTCAAGGTCACCTTTGCCATAACCGCTTCGCCTGGCGCTACAGGCCAGTCGATACTCGTTACCGAGGTCTTCACCGGGACCGACGGCCAGGCTCGGACCGGACTTCGTTTCGGCAATAGGGCTGGCTCCTATGTCGTCACGGCCACCTGCAACCTCTGTTTAACCGCTACTCAGATAACCTTCACGGCCACCGCAACGGTCGGCGCTCCGGCCAGGCTGGTCAAGGTCCCTGGAGGCGACAAGCAGATTGGAACGGTGGGACAGACTCTGGCAAGCGCCTTTGTGGTCGAGGTGCAGGACCAGGACGGCAACCCCGTAAGCGGAGTAAACGTTACCTTTGCGATAGTATCCTCGCCTGCGGGAGCTCTGGGCCAGGATATAGACCAGGCTGCCGCTGGTGCACAGACGACTTTTACGGCAGTAACAGGGGCCGACGGTAGGTCCCCGACCACGCTGACTCTAGGTAACAAAGAGGGCGATTATATCGTAGACGTGACCTCGGGCAGCCTGGTAAAGGTCACATTCAGCGCCAGAGCGGGACTGGGCACGCCGGCAAAGCTCGTAAAAATCTCCGGCGATAACCAGGCCGGAGAGGCGAGCGCGCCCCTCAGCGCGCCCTTCGTAGCGGAGTTGAGAGACTCCTTCGAGAACCCGCTCCCCAATGTAACCGTGAGCTTCTCCATCGTAAACACTCCGTCCGGCGCCACCGGGCAGGCGCTCACCTCTGGCACAAGCAGTGGGATCACTCTTACAGTGGTCACGGGCGCCAACGGCCGGGCCAACACGACCCTAACTTTGGGCAACCTCGCCGGTATCTATGGCGTAGACGTTGCCAGCGGTACCCTTACCAAGGTAACGTTCACCGCAGTCGCCCCTGTTCGCATTGCGCAATTAACGCCCGACAACCCCGAGGTCAGTAAGACCACCACTTACCGTGGCCGGCTTGCCTTCGCCAGGCGCATAGCTGCCGGTGGCTCCATAACTCTCACCTTCCCCACCGGCTTTGACCTGGGGGGCGGCGTCAGATCTACTAACATACCAGTTCCCACAGTCCTAGAGCCGGGCGCGGTTTTCGAAGTGGCTGTGAACAACGTGACGAACACAAGTACCTGCAGCCTAGTTTCCACTGCCCCTATCTGCGCGAACTCCGGAGGCTATCAGATTGCTACTACCACGTCAGTGGGAGAGACTCTGACCTCCGAGGCCTTCTCCATCGTGCCACAGCCGCCATCCACCACCATCTTCGTGCGCGTGGTCGACAACGCCGGAGCGGGCCTGAACGGCGTCCCCGTGGTACTGGAAGGGCCCAAGACTGGAAATAAGGAAGTGACGACTGCCACCAGCGCCAGCGGCGCCAGTGGAATCGCGCAGTTCACAAACGTCTTTGTGGAAACCGTGGGAGTCCGCACGAAGAACGCTACTGTAACAGTAAACGCGCAAGACTTCAGCGGCATAACGGTGCCGGTCAGCGTAACAGTCCAGGTCCCTATGCCTGCAGGCTCTCTAGGTTCTTCCGAAGCTAACGCAGCTACCCTGACGCTCAGGGCGTTAGTGGTCAATATAACCATACCGGTCGATAACCAGACTGGCGCTGCAATATCAGCGCAAGTTGTCGCCTCGGGACCTCCCGGCGTCTACCAACAGACCAGAAATAATTTGGCGGCTGGGACCACTAACTTCACACTCTCTCTACCCGCCGGGACCTACACTATCGCCCTCCGCTCCCCTGAAGGGGCTACCATCTCATTCAAGCCTGAGCCTGCGACCAGACAAGTGACTATAAGCGGCAATGCCACAACTGAAGGCTTTGTCCTCCGTTCAGCCGCACTACCTTTGGCCGGCAGAGTGATAGAAGTAGACCTACTTACAGGCGCCGACATAGGACCCGTAGCTGGAGCAAAGGTTTCTGTATCGAGCGCCGCCCTGGGCAGCTTCAACTCCACCACTGACGGAAGCGGTGGCTTCTCTGTTAAAGTGCCGGCCGGTACTTATACCGTTCACGTCTCCCACCCGAACTTCGCTTCATTCCCGGCTAGCCAGGTGAAAATGGAGAGTGACGGAACAACCACCCCGAGCTCTGTGGATATAAGAGGCAACCGGCCGCCGGTGAAGATCAAAGGTGTAGTGCTCAGGGGCACAACGCCCGTAAAAGACGCGCGGGTGACAGCTCGGGAAAAAGTTGCCACTGGCGCCCGTACATCTATCGGGACAACGGACGCCTCCGGAGCCTTTGAGATACCGGTTCCGGCAAGCGCCAGCTCCTCCGGAACCGGCTGGGGTCTTAAGGCGACGGTGCTGGGCTTCGGAACCACTCCGGAGACAGTTGTTGCGGTATTCAACTCCGATGTTACTCAAAACATAGACCTGCCCACCACCGCATCTTTGAACGTAACGGTGAAGGACGTAACGGTGAAGATAGACGGAGTGGGGGCCCAGGGAGCAGCCATTGCTGCGGACCCGAAGTCGACGGAACCCCAGCCCGGCACTGTGGTGACGGACTCCAACGGGGCCTCAACTATTCTTTTCCAGATCCCAGACCCCGGAGGCGAGCGTTTCGTCTACAATGTACGCGTTTCGGTGCCTGGAATTGCCAGTACCCTACCGAGGGAAATAGTGGAGGTAGATAGCGCCGGCACTTTCCTTGACAAAGACGGTGAGCCTATTACTTCCCTGGCTTTTGAGTTCAAGATCAGCACCATCACCTTCAACTACAATAGAGCTGTAAAAGAGACGATGGTTACCGCTACCTCCACAGGCGGTGATTTTAGAGCGGCAAACAGCAGGCTAGTCAAATCTGAGTCGCCCAACATTACCAAGGTTGAGTTAAAGGTCCCACGTCCCAAGGATAGTAGCCCGGTCACTTATGGTCTTGTTGTTACTGTGACAGGCTTCACTCCATCCACCATCACCATGACCCCTTCATCTTTGGCGGTACCGGGCGACGGCAGCATCCAGGTTGCTCTCCCCAGCGAGGAGTTCACCATCAGCGGCACCGTCTCCAGCAATCCTCCTATAGAAGGCGCCACGGTCAGCTTTGTAGGGATCGGATTTGCCGACGATGTCGATACTGACAAGGATGGCAAATACATTATCACGGCACCGCCGGGAGAGTACCAGATCAACGCTACTGCGACCGGCTTCGCTCCAAGCGCTACGGAAACCATAACCGTCAGCAATAACACGACCAAGAACTTCACGCTGGAGCAGGCGCGGTTCACTATAAGCGGCGCAGTAGGCACACAAGCCGATGAAGCAACCATTGTATTGACCAGCGCAGGCCGAACGGTCACGGCGCAGATGGGGGGCGTCGGACCCAACTGCGGCGTTGCTCAGGTGGAAACACCAAAGCACTACTGCGCCGGCGTCCCAGAGGGGACTTGGACGGTAGACGTTGTGGCTGACAGCCAGGTCAGTACCGGCGCCAAAACCGTCACTGTGCCCCCTTCCGCCACCAAGGTTAACCTCAACATGACGCCCGCCCCAAAGAAGGAGTCCAAGAGCCAGCAGATTACTAAATCCGGTGGCGGCACTAGCCACAATACAGGAAGTCTTATTATCGTTACCGTCCCGCCGGGCGCCCTCGGGACCACTAACGAGATTGTTACCCTAACTATTCAGGAAACGAGCGATGCTCCGACTACCGCGACCCTAACGCCCAGCGGCGGCGTAGCTGTAAACCTCACTCTGATTGACACCCTAAGAGGTTTCATAACTCAGTTCAACTCCCCAATTACCGTGAGGCTGGAAGGCTTTACTGGAGACTTCGTCGGCTTTTTTGACACAACAACCGGAACATGGAGAGTGATACCAACCTGCACAAAGGATGCCAATGGATTCACCTGTTTGGTTGATCACTTAACCAAGTTCTCGGTGCTGTCCAAGTTCTCAGTGTTGGCAGGCGGCGGCGCCCGACCTGGGCCCGGTACTGGAGGACTTCCCGGCGGCCCTACTCCTCTACCAACTCCTGTGCCTGTGGTAGTGCCTACCAGCCGCATAATAGATCCGGCCGTGGGCGGCGAGCTGAACGCAGGCAATGTAAGACTGGTACTGCCTTCCGGCTTTAGGACCGCCCTTGGCGCCGTGACCATTTCCGCCAACCCTGTGACCATCAGGCCTCTCGGCGTAGCCTCTGCTGAGGTCCAGGCGCCGGTGCCTGCGGGCTTCACCTTCGGCTCGGCTACTTTCCAGGTCTCTGCTACAGACGCGCAGAGCGTCCCCATAAGCCGGTTTGATAAGGCCATCTCAATAGTCGTCAAGTACACAGCCGACGATCTGGCCAAAGCGGGAGGAGACCCCAGCAGGATCAAGCTAATGAGATACGACTCTACCTCCAAGCAGTGGGTGGACCTACAGGCCACTGTGGACGCCAGCGCCCAGACTTTGACTGGCTTAAGCGACATGACAGGCCTCTTCGCACTGACCGTCAAGCTGCCTACCCCCACAGTACTCTCTCCTGCGGGTAGAATCCTGGTACCCAACCTGGCTCCCCTCCTCAGATGGCAGAACCCGGCTGGCGTCACTCAGTACCATATACAGATCATACCGGCCAACAACGACGGCCCAGGCATCGACCTCCTCATCGGCGACCAGGCCCTGGTGGCCCTGGCCTCTTACCAGATAAAGCTGCCCCAGATAGGCGTGGGCAACTACGTCATGCTTCCCGGCTTGTCCTACACCTGGAAAGTCAGGACCTCCTCCGAGCCTAAGGCTTTGGGCGTAAACGACCCAGGCTGGAGCGACTTCGTGTCCGGCTCCTTCCAGACCCAGCTGCCTGTGAGCTGGTCCATCAGCCCGGTCTCCCCGTCCGTTGACGGCGCCGTGGACACCTTGACTCCCACTCTGACCTGGAGCAACAGCTTTAACCACATCTTCTACTATGAGATACAGCTAAGCAAAGACCCGGGCTTCAACACAGCCCCGGCTACTGCGGTGGCCGCTGTTTACTGGGAGCTGGTCCACGGAGGCGAAAGCCAGCCCCTTAACAGCTACAAGGTGCGTTCGGAGTTTGCTCTGGAATCAGACTCTACCTACTACTGGAGGGTAAGGCCGAGGGTACAAGGTGATGGCCCCGCCGAAGGAGTAGCTTGGTCAGAAACTTGGAGCTTTGCGACACCATAATTGAAACCTTTATAAGGAGGTCGAGCATGTACGGTACTGTGGCCCGTTTCATGGTGAAGCCTGGTACGGAGCAAAAGCTAAGGCAGCAATTAGTGGAATTCGAGGGACTGAATGTTCCAGGCTATATAGGCAGTATGTTATACAAGATGGATGAGAATGCGAACGAGTACTACATGGCAGTCGTATTCAGAGATAAGGATGCCTACTTCACAAACGCCGATAGCCCGGAGCAGGATGCCCGCTACAGACAGATGTTGGAGGTGATGGAGGGCGAACCTGAGTGGCACGACGGCGAGATAATATACGCGCGACCCATGTAATAGTTATCGCTTGAAACTGTCATTCTGAGCTTGTCCTGAGGCTCTCGAAGGGCGACAGCGAAGAATCTCTTTGGCTAAGCTAGTACGCTGATAACATAGCAATACCTCTAGCTGAAGCTGAAGAGATTTTTTCCGCCTCAGAGATTGTGAGTTTTTGCTCGAGGTGTTCCCTCCTGCCTCAGGTAGGTCGAAGGGACACACCGCCGTTCGTTTTCGACTCGCCTGAGGCGGGAACAAACGGCTACGCAGGATTTTTCACAAGCTCTCAGGCGGACTCTGCTCCTCAGAATAACATATGAGAATGTAAGGTAAAGTTTACTATGAACTATCTAGCTAAAGTGCATGTCACCTTAAAGCCGCTGGTAAACGACCCCCCTGGCCTAACGATTCAGGGGGCTCTTCACTCATTGGGGTTTTCCTCGGTTACGAGTGTAAGGATGGGTAAATACCTTGAGATTGCAGTAGAAGCCGGAAGCCAGGCAGAGGCAGAGGCTCAAGTGAAGGAGATGTGCCAGCGGCTCTTGGCTAATCCGGTGATAGAAGACTACCGCTTTCAGGTCGGGTAGGGGCGAGGCGACCTCGCCCCTACCCAGCTTCCTGACGAAGGAGTCGATGGCTCCAAGCATCTCTTCCCCATTAGACATTCTGTTATGGTCGGCTCCCCGTAGCACCACTATTTTCTTTTCCACTTTTGCTTCGTCATACAGCTTTTTGCCCATTGACAGCGGCACTAACATATCATCATGGCCGTGAATAATCAGGAGTGGCGAACCGACACTCCCGATCTTGGAGATAGAATCATACTTAATTCCTGGCAACCACGGCAGCAGTGTATAAAAATGTCCTAGAATTGGATAGTGATAGCGGGCAATATCAGCTACCGAAGTAAAAGGCGACCAGAGTATAAGCCCTCTAACAGTATTCTCGGCAGCTAAATCTACCGCCACAGCGCTTCCTAAGGAATGCCCAAACAGTATAACTGTATCAGCAGCAACTCCTCTTTCTCTCAGATAATCCAAGGCTCCTCTAGCATCCGAGTAAGTGCCAGACTCCGATACCTCTCCTTCGCTCCTGCCGTAGCCGCGATAATCAAAGATAAATAGGTTTGTCTTCAGATGGCGCTGTATCAGGGCCATCATCTCGCCGTCGTAAGCCTCGCTTATGTTGTGGGCGTTGGCATGGAGCCAAAGAGTGACTAGAGTGGAACTTTCGAAGGTCTTGTCCTGTAGGGGCGAGGCCATCTCGCCCTTACCCAAGGGTACATACCAGCCGTTGAGTCGTGTCCCATCCGCGGCCTGGAAGTATATATCCTCGTATTGTAGACCCCAGTTGGCAAGGGTGCTGTTCATGCGGCGACTTGGATAATAGATAAGGGATTTCTCTAAAAAGAGGGGAGTAATAATGAAAATTACAAGGCAAATTCCCAGCACAAGGAGGAGCATCGAAGGTCGTAATTCCATGTCGGTCCGCCTCAGGCTGACGGTTCCCTAGTCTATAACCCCTTTTGTGCTGGGTAAAACTCCCTCTGCCCTGGGATCAATGCGAGATGCTTGGTCCAGGGCACGGGCGAGGGCTTTAAAGAGGGCCTCAGCCTTGTGATGGTCGTTGGCGCCGCTCTTGACGCTGGCATGCAGTGTCATGCGGGCCTCTCTGGCAAGAGTCTCGAGAAAGTGTGGGACTAGCTCTGTAGGCAGGGCGCCTATCGATGGCGTATTGAGCTTAGCGTCGATCATCGCGTACCCTCTGCCTCCTAGATCGATGGCTACCATCGCCAGGGCTTCGTCTAGCGGGACTATTGCGTGGCCCATCCTGGTTATCCCGACCCGGTCTCCCAGGGCAGCATCCAGCGCGCGACCCAGGCATAAGCCAACATCTTCTACCGTATGATGGGCGTCTACGTCGATGTCCCCCTGCGCCTCCACAGTAAGATCTATGCGACCATGTCGAGCGATCTGCTCAAGCATGTGGTCCAGAAACCTAATACCTGTAAAAATTTCAGAAATGCCGGAGCCGTCAAGGTCTATATGCACTCTGACTTTTGTCTCCTTCGTATCTCGCTGGAAACTGGCTTGTCTGTTGATTTGTAGCTCCTTATTTTGCCGCTAGTATCGCGTCTTTCAGGCTGAAAGCGCCTTGGTAGAGGGCCAGCCCAATATTTACGCCCTCCACACCGATCTCTTTCAGGCGTCGGATATGGGCCAGTGTGGATACTCCACCAGCGGCTATGATATTTCCAACCCCTGAATCTACAATGGCCTTGACAGCCTCAAAGTTGGGTTCTGTCATGGTTCCATCCTTGCTTATATCTGTATATAAGAAGCGCTGTACTCCAAGCCTCATCATCTGGGTAGCAAGCTCGTTGGCGGGGATAGAGGTGGTATCCTTCCAGCCCCGTACAGCAATCAGTCCATCTCTAGCGTCTAGACCAACGATTATGGCATCCCTATGTTGACGGACTGCCTCTGCTACCATATCTGGCCGCTCAACAGCAGCAGTTCCAATGACTACTCTTTGGACTCCCATCTCAAGGAGAGAGTCTATAGTTGATAGCTCTCTTACACCACCACCAACCTGTACCGGTATGCTGATGGAAGTAATTATAGACTCAATAGCCTTACGATTTACGATCTGTCCCTGGGCGGCGCCATCCAGGTCCACCACGTGTAGCCTGGTTGCGCCTTTAGACTGCCACTCTAGTGCAACTGAGGCAGGGTCCTCGGAAAAAACCGTCTCCTTTGAATAGTCCCCCTGGTATAGGCGAACACAGCGTCCATCTTTAAGGTCTATAGCTGGTATTATTTCCAAGGACCTTTCCTGAGCTTTCTTTTTCTACCGCTCATCCTGAGCCTGTCGAAGGATTGGATGGCTTCATCCCAGAGCGTGCCTAAGGAAATTCTCGTAAAACTTCAGACCCCAGGTACCACTTTTCTCAGGATGAAATTGAGTAGCTATTAGATTGTCTTTTATCAAAACGCTACAGAAGCTGACTCCATACTCCGTCTCTCCCGCTACAAATTCTTTTTGTGCGGGGCTGGCATAATAACTGTGGACAAAATAGAACTGAGTGCTGTCCGGAATGCCATCAAAGATGGAGTGCGATGTCTTCTGAAGGACGTCGTTCCATCCCATGTGTGGTACCTTTAAGGTGTTTGGCAAAAGTTTTACTTCTCCTGGCAAAACTCCAAGGCAGGGCTGAAGGCCGCCCTCTTCGGTAGTATCAAAGAGTACCTGAAGTCCTAGACACACTCCTAGGAATGGACGGCCTTGACCTATGAATTCTTTTATAGCATCTGAAAGGCCCAGCCTGTTAAGATTAGCCACTGCCTCACCAGCAGCGCCAACCCCAGGCATAATAACAGCCCTGGCGTTAAGCACGTCATCCACGCTGCTGGTAATAGCCAAAGAATGATACCCGACTTTAGAGAGGGCCCTTACAACACTGCGCAGGTTTCCTGCGCCGTAGTCGATTATTGCTATATCTAATACATTTTCCATAGTGTTATAGACATCTAATACAGGTATTATATATTATTCCCTAACCATTACGAGGTTGCCTTGAGTCCGCCCTGCGGCAAGCAATCCTGCACTTAGGATTGAGATTGCTCTGTGGGCGCATCCCGACAGGTCGGGACGCCCCTACAGCTCGCAATGACAATTAGAAGAGTACCTTACATTGAGATCCGTGCTCTTCTCAGGAACGATGGAACGTCCAAATCTGCATTTTCCTCAATAGTTGAGGGAGCTATTTTGCTAACAATATCATCATCTATAATAACTCGTCCATTTTTATGTTTGAACCCTGTAGCTATGATGGTAATCTTGACCTCTCCGTCCATTCTCGCATCGGTAACCGTGCCAAAGATTATATTAGCATCAGGGTCCACAGCGTTAGAGATTATCTCCGCCGCTTGGTTAACCTCATAAAGAGTGAGTGACTCATCACCGGTTATATTGAAAAGCACACCCGTTGCTCCCTCTATTGATACATCAAGCAGTGGACTTGAGATAGCCAGTTTAGCCGCTTCTACCGCTCTGCTCTCTCCCGCGCCTCTACCAATGGCCATGAGCGCTTGACCTGAGCCGCTCATAATGGCCTTGATATCTGCAAAGTCTAGATTGATATCGCCAGGGACGGTTATTATCTCCGATATGCCCTGGATGGCCTGCCGTAGAACATCGTCTGCCTGCTTGAAAGCCAGCTTTAGAGGTAGACTCTTGTCGCAGATCATCAGTAGTCTGTCATTAGGTATGACGATCAATGTATCTACGGTGTCACGTAGTCTGTCGATGCCTTCCTCAGCGATAATCCGCCTTTTATTACCTTCGAAGGTAAAAGGCTTGGTGACAACTCCTACGGTGAGCGCTCCAGATTCCTTAGCCAGGTGAGCAATGACGGGAGCAGCGCCGGTGCCAGTCCCTCCACCCATCCCGGCAGTGATGAATACCATATCGGTGCCCTGTACGATGCTCAGTATCTCATCCTGGCTCTCTTCCACAGCTTTGGCTCCTCTAGAAGGATCGCCTCCAACACCCAGCCCTCTGGTTAGCTTATCACCTATTCTTATTTTGTTGGGCGCCTCGCTGGTCAAGATGGCTTGAGCGTCAGTATTAATTGCGATAAACTCAACCCCTCTTATCTGCTCCTGGATCATTCGGTTGACCGCGTTGCATCCGCTGCCACCAATTCCTATGACCTTGATATTGGCCCTGGTATCATCGTGATTGTCTGATATTGCCATTACCTCTCCTCTCTTTGGTTGCTTCCTGTAATAGTATGTTCGTCCCATTGCGTACCCTCTTGTTCTAAGTCGGTAGAAGCTCTCGCGCCCAACTTAATAATCTACCAAAACCTTTTGACAACGATCCCCCCCTCTCTGAAGTAACTTTTATTCCATTGTGTCCGTATCTTAAGCCCCATATTAACAGGCCGACACTTGTGGAGTAAGCCGGATTATTTATAGAGTCAACAAGACCATAGATGTCTCTAGGCGACGCTACCCTAACTGGCATGTTAAGCACCTCTGAAGCCACTTCGGCCAGACCTCGCAGCTTGGCTGTGCCCCCGGTCAGAACCAATCCGGCGGGCAATACAGAATCGTATCCGGACTTGCGCACGTCGTCTGCCAGCAGCTCCAGCAGCTCCTCGACCCTCGCCCGGACGATCTCACTTATCCTACGCTTTTTTAGCACTCGCTTTCGCTCGGATCCAAAACTCTCGATCTCCACCTCCTCATCAGGATCTACCATACTTGGGTCACTGTGACCATACAGTACCTTGGCGTTCTCCGCCGCCAAGAGGGGCGCTCTCAGACCTATTACCAGGTCCTGAGTCAGATGATTGCCTCCAACCGGTAACATAGAAGCGTGCCAGATACTGCCATTGATAAACACCGCGGTATCCGTAGTGCCCCCGCCTATATCAGCAAGCAGTACCCCTATCTCACGCTCTTCTTCGGTCAATACCGCCTCGCTGCTGACCAGCGGCTCGAATACAAGGGCCTCTACCTCAACTCCCACCTTCTGAACGCACGTGGCTATATTCTGAATAGATGTGACCGCGCCCGTGATGATATGAGCTTCCACATCTAGGCGGTAGCCATGTAACCCAACTGGGTCCTTAACTCCGCTTTGGTTGTCCAGAATATAGCCGCGTGGCAGCACGTGAAGTATCTCTCTGCTGTTGGCAACGTTGATCACCTTGGCAGCCTCAAGGACTCTATCAACATCCTCCTGGGATACCAAGCGATCGTGGCGGCTGATGGTTACAGCGCCACGGTGGTTTACAGAGCTTATGTGATTGCCGGTAATGCTAACATATGCAGACAGTATCTTACTTCCGCTGCTACGCTCTGCCTGCTCTACAGAGTTCCTTACGGCCTCCGTGGCCTCACCTAAGTCTACTATCATGCCTTTGCTTATGCCGCGAGATGGCGAGACACCGACACCTATAACCTCAATACCACCTATGCCGTTCTCTTGTCCTACCAAAGTACATACTTTAGTCGTGCCAATATCTATCGCAGCCACAGCGTTGCCTGTACTCACGTAATGTCTCCTCTAAATGCACCTAAAGAAGGGATTGTAACCGTATCTAAGGTCCACGTAATACCCGGTCGGGCAAGCCTGCACCATATGAGGCTCCATAGCTTGTAAAGAATCTAGCTTAAAGGCAAGGTCCTCACTACCTCCAAAGGCTACCAGCCAGCCCTTTACCGTCAGAACTAAGAGTCCACGGTCTTTTCTATATTCAAGCTCTCTTATTCCTGTCCCAAACCTTTCCGGAAAGATGCCTGATAGCTTCTTAGCCAGCAGGACAGTCTCACTGTTAACGAGGTCTCCCGGTACCGGAAGGGCGCCGCTTTTATCCACTATAATAGGAATATCACTTACAAGCCCCGATCTGTCCAAGACGACGCCCTCTTCGTCAACTACAAAGGACTCACTTCCGGACACCCAAATAGCAGCCTCTTGCCTTTCTTGAATATCAATGTACACGGTGCCAGGCAGCCAGCGTCTTATATCAACAGACTTTACTCTGGGCTCTTTTTCCAGCTCTCTTTCTATATGCACAACATCCAGGTCAAGCAGACCTCTACCCTCCAGAGCGAGAGAGCTCTTGATGTTAGACGCGTTCAAGGCTCTGGCGCCGGATACCTCAACTTTTGCCACTGCCAGGACAGGGGAGTAATAGAATATCAGTCCCCACAGGATTCCCGCAAGCACGGCAAGAAACCTAGACAGTCGTCTGATGAAAACACCGCCTCTTCGTACTCCTCCCCTAGTGTTGGGAGCTTTCCGCCTGCTTCTTCCAACCACAGTCATACCCCGCGCTCCATAGCTAGAGCTAGATCTATTAGCCGGTCCAGCAACTGCGGATAAGCGATGCCAGAGGCCTCCCACAGCTTGGGATACATGCTTACGCTGGTGAAGCCCGGTATGGTGTTTAGCTCGTTTATATACAGCTTGTCTGTAGAACGAGAAAGGAACATGTCTACTCTAGCCATACCTGAGCAGTCAAGGGCCTTAAAAGCCTTGACCGCCAGCCTTTTGACCTCTGCAATCATCTCCGAGTTCAGGTCTGCTGGGATTATCAGTTGTGTAGTATTATCGTGATATTTCGCATAATAGTCGTAAAACTCCCTGGATGGGAGGACCTCTCCCGGCACAGAGGCTATGGGGTCATCGTTTCCCAGGATGCCGCATTCTATTTCCCTGGCATCTATAGCCTCTTCTACCAGTATTTTTCTATCCCAGCGCAGGGCCTCTGCTACGGCCTCGGATATATCTTCGCGGCTCTTGACCTTGGATATGCCTACGCTGCTCCCCAGGTTGGCAGGCTTCACGAAACATGGATATTTAATTTCTTCTTCTACTTGACCTATAAGGGTCTTTAAGCCGGACTTAAGGTCCTGCTTGTAAAATACCCGATACTCTGGCACCGGAAGGCTGTGAAAAGATAGTAGATGTTTCATAACCGCCTTGTCCATACCCACGGCGCTGCCCAGCACCCTGGCTCCCACATAAGGCAGTCCTAAGGTCTCGAGGAAGCCCTGTACCGTGCCATCCTCACCATGTGGACCGTGGAGGGCAGGGAACATCACATCCACTTCAGACAACACTTCAAGGTGTCTGGGAGAGACAAGTAACTGCTTAGATTTAGATGCCCCAACATCTCCCTCTGGATCACCTGTTTCAAGCAGTCGCCGGGACTCTTCTTGCGACAGCCAAGCCCCATCCCGTCTAATGGCGATAGGGATTACGTCATACTTTGTCTTATCGAGGGCATTTATGATAGACCGGGCCGACAAAATAGATATGTCATGCTCGCCCGACATTCCACCAAATAGAACGCCGACCTTTAGCTTATTACTCATAGTTCGAGAGCCTCACTACAAGTTACTACCTTTACCTAGAATCTCGACTTCTTCTTCCAGGGTTATACCAAAGCCCTGAAGCACCTTCTCTTTGGCCAGGCTCATCAGCTTGCTTACGTCGGAATAAACGGCGTGGCCCCGGTTTACTATGAAGTTACCGTGACGAGTAGAGATCTGGGCATCTCCTATTCTGGTCCCTTTGAGCCCAACTTGCTCTACTAGCCATCCCGCTGGATGAGACGGAGGGTTCTTGAACATAGAGCCGCAACTAGGCTGAGAGGGCTGGCTGGTGCGCCGGCGAGCGCTGTACACCATGATCCGCTTCTGTAGCACCTCAGAGCTCTCTTTACGAAGCCTTAGGGTGGCTTCCAGCACTACCGGGCGGTAGCCCTGCTCTCTCCACTTGTAACGCAGATTACTATAGCGATAGCTATATTCCACATCAGAGGGCTTAATCTCCTTCACGACGTCGCCCGGTTCAAGGATGCATAGGCTCTCTAGAACACCGCTTAAGGACCCACCATGGGCGCCAGCGTTGTTTACCGACGCTCCACCCAGGGATCCCGGTATGCCAACGGCCCATTCCAGGCCCTCCAGACCTTTTCTGGATAGGAAGTAAGCTAGGCGCGCCAGAGGGATCCCACTTTCGACTTTGACCAGGCAGGAGCCATCTGCACTCTCTTCAATTTGTAAAGCGGAATCATCAGAGCCTCCCTTTACGTTGAAGTTTTCGATTACCAGCCCGCTAAAGCCGCTTTCTTTAAACAGGAGGTTGCTTCCCGCTCCTGCAACTATAAAATCGACGTCGCTGTCATATACGATCTTCAATATCTCTCTTAAGCAGGTTGAGTTACGCGCAACAACATAGCCATCCGCTGGTCCGCCAACACGGATCGTGACGTGGTGCGACAGCAGCTCTTTTTCTTTAACCGTCGCTATTTTTGATAGTCGAACCAGGACTTCGTTAAGTGCCATGGTTGTGGGACTCCTTCTCTAACAAAGCCTCACCTACCTTATACACATCACCCGCGCCCATGGTAATCAGGACATCGCCATCGCTTAGATGGTCTCTAAGGTATATCTCCGCCTCATGCAAAGACCCTATAGGCGTTAAATTTTTATGATTTATCTGCCCGCACAACTCCTCTACGCTCGCGTCCCAGGTGTTATCCTCTCGAGCAGCATATATGTCAGTGATCAGTATCTCATCAACATTAGAGAAGACATCCCTATACCTCGGCCCCAATAACTTGGTGCGGCTATAGGTGTGAGGCTGAAACAAGCAGATTATTCTTCTATCTCGATACTTATTTCTGGCAGCTTTGAGAGTAGCCTCAACCTCGGCTGGATGATGGGCGTAGTCGTCTACTATTGTTACACCCGCAACCTCTCCCTTAGTCTCAAAGCGCCGCTTAACGCCTTTAAAACGCCCAAGAACAGCCTTGGAGGCCTCTAGCGGCGCCCCACATATATATGCTGCCGCGAGAGCGCCAAGGGCGTTTAATACGTTGTGCTCTCCTGGAACAGCGGTGGTTAACCTGCCTTTGGACCGTCCCTTGTGAATCAGCTCAAAATCATAGCCTCCGGAAGAGCCCAGACGCAGGTCCACAGCTCGCCAGTCCAAGCCGGAGCTATAGCCATAGGATATAAGGTTATTTGTTTTTAGATGCTCTTTTATCGTTTCGACCTGCTCAAAACGGCGCCTTTGAGATGCTCCAGAGTCTTTCTGATGGTCCCATCCCGGACGTAGGCCAGACAGTACAGAGTCTTCACCGCATAAGACTATATGTCCATCTGCCTGGACCCCTCCAAGAAAGCGCCCAAAGGCGTCTACTATATCGTCGAATGATTTGTAGTAATCCAAATGGTCATTGTCGATGTTGGTGACAACGGCTATATGTGGTGACAGCTTAAGAAAAGAGCCGTCATATTCATCAGCCTCTGCAACTATATACACTCCACTGCCTTCTATGGCATTAGAGTCTAGTTCCGGCACTTCGCCGCCGATCAACGCGAAGGGGTCAAGCCCGGCTTCCTTTAAAATCAAGGTTACCATTGCTGTCGTTGTAGTCTTGCCGTGAGTGCCTGCAATGGCTACACCCTTTCTCTCATTGAATAGCCAGCCCAGGGCCTCAGCGCGCTTGACTATGCTTACGCCCTTCCGCTGCGCAGCCACGACCTCCGGATTGTCGGAAGGCACCGCTGAGGAGATCACCACTATTTGGGCATCTCCTATGTTGTCTGAATGATGACCCTTGTAAACACTTATGCCAAGCCTCTCCAGAGAATCAGTAATGTCAGAGGGCCGCTGGTCGGAGCCAGATACTATATACCCCTGGTTGTGCAGCACTCTAGCAATGCCGCTCATCCCTATGCCGCCTATTCCAACAAAATGAAGCCTTTTAGGTATATCCATGTCTCTGTACCTGAGTAACCGTGAGCTAAACCAAGCAACTATTCCTGTGTGCTACTGAGAGCTAAAGTCTGTCCTGAATCTGGCCCAAGGGCCGTCAATGTGATGCCCCTGGCTTTAGCCTGGGGGTAGTACGACGCCGGGTAAAAAATTCCTCTACCAGCTCAAATATCTTCTCCGCAGCGTCGGGGACCGACATACTTCTGCTGCTGGACTCCATCTTCGTCCTCTTTTCAGCGTCCTGTAGAAGCTGGAGGGCTAGTGGCACTAACTCCTCAATTCTCTCCTCTTCTACAATTGAGGCTGCGCCTGCCTCTGACAGGACTTTTGCATTCAGCATTTGGTGCGCACCGGCATGAGGATAAGGGACAAGTATCGCTGGAACACCTGCTGCTGGAAGCTCACCCAATATCGAGGCCCCGGAACGGCATATCACCAGGTCAGAAGCCACCATAGCATGAGGAAGCTCTTCATTCAGGTAATCATAAAGATGGTATTTAGATGAGAGGCCTCCAGGTAAGCTTGCCTTTCTCGCACCCATCCACTCCAGGTCTCGCGGGCCGCATATGTGTATTACCTCTGCTGCCTCGACTAGCTCCTCCAGCCTGTCTTCTACAGCTTTATTTATACTGCTCGCTCCCTGGCTGCCTCCCATAACTAGCACCACTACCCCGTTCTGGCCTATGGACAGGCGAGCTCGAGCCGACGCTTTGTTCAAGAGAAAAAACTCCGGCCTAACTGGATACCCTGTTACGATGGTCTTGTCTGACCTCAGATGTGAGGCCGCCTCCGAAGAGGTAACGGCTATTCTTGAGGCAAAGATAGACAAAAACTTGACCGCCCACCCTGGATACGCGTCGGGCAAATATATAAGGGAAGGTATGCCAAGGAGCCAGGCGGCTATAACTACCGGCACTGAGGAGTATCCTCCAGTCGCCAGCACCGCCTGCGTCCGGTTTCTCTTTAATATAGCCAGGCTTTGAAATATCCCGATGCTGTTTTTCATTAAGTTCACTGCTGTTCCAATAGGCGATCTGCCTCTAATAGGCGCTATAGTAACGTGGCAGAAAGCTATGCCAGCCTCTCTCGCCAGCCTGCTCTCTATGCCACTATTAGACCCTAGATACAATATATTCTCATATATAGACAGGTTGGGCCTCTTCTCCTGTACGGTGGCCAGAACCGACAGGATAGGATAAACGTGTCCTCCAGTGCCTCCTCCAGCTAAGGCCAGACGCATCATCTATCACCTCGTCTCACGACCTGCGGCGCCTTAACTAGGGTGGCGGTAGGGACTTTCGAAGGCGCCGCCTCTCGCCCAGGCGACGCCTTAGGCGCCCGTCCTTCGGCGGAGTCGCCTTTGGAGACAGGCTCGGCGACTGATTCTTTCTGTTCGGCATATCTTGAGATGTTTAGCAATATACCTACTGCAAACATAGTTGCAGCTAATGACGAGCCTCCATAGCTTATAAAGGGAAGAGGTATACCGGTTAAAGGAATAGACCTGGTTACGCCGCCAAGGTTGACAAGGGCCTGAAAGGCTACCCAGAAGGTTATACCGGCGGCAGTAAGGGCGCCGAACTTATCCGGCGTTCCTTGGATAATTCTGATCCCTCGATACACGAAGGCCGCGAATAGAGCTATTACTGCGATCGCGCCTATAAACCCGACCTCTTCCCCTATCACTGCAAAGATGCCATCGGTGTGGACTCCAGGAACATAGAAGAACTTCTGCCTGCTCGCTCCTATTCCAATACCCCACATGCCTCCGCTTCCTAAAGCTATTAAAAGCTGGATTATATGGAATCCTACCCCTGCCGGGTCTTTCCAGGGGTCTACGAAGGACTGCCATCTATCACTTCTGTAGCCAGCTCCGGAGATCAACATCACGATGGATGCCATACCCATCATGCCTAATAGACCTATATGTGTAAGGCTGGCGCCCCCAAGATAGAATAATGTACCCATGATAAGCGCTAGAATGGTTGTGGTCCCTAGGTCCGGCTCTAACATAACAAGCCCGCAAACGAGCCCTACCACAATGCAGAAGGGCCAGAATCCTGATGAGAACGTGTTTAACTTCTTACCCTGGTTAGAGACCCAGGCTGCCATATATATAATCACTGCCAGCTTCACAAACTCGCTGGGCTGTATGGCTGGCAGTGGGCCAAGGCGAAGCCAGCGCTGGGCGCCGTATTGTTCGATACCTCCATCGGAAAGAAGCACTAGGACCAGGGATACTATGGCCACAGCCATAAGGACCGGGCTAAGCTTTTTCCAAAATGTATATTTAATGTTCATAGCCAAAACCATACCGGCAGCGCCGATGAGCGCCCATATCGTCTGTCTTATCACAAAATAGTTCACATCGTTATACTCTGACACAGCTAAACCAAATGTAGCGCTGTATACAGCCTGTATTCCGACTACGACCAAAATGACTACAGTGACCAGTAGTCCGTAGTCCGGCTTTTTAGGCTTGACCTCTTCCGTTCTTCTAAGTCTTCTGGGCTCTCGACTTGCCAACCGCATTAGTCTATTTACCCCTAAAGCTCTTTGACCAGTTCTCTAAACCTGGCCCCGCGTTCCTCGAAATTCTGAAACGTGTCAAAACTGGTGCAGGCAGGGGAGAGGAGCACAACGTCACCCGAATGTGCCAGCCTCTGTGCCGCGGCCACCGTATCGTCGAAGGATGGTACAGCCTGTACGCTCCTAGGCTCCAAACCACCGGCTATGAAAGCCTCGGAGAGGAGTCCTGCGGCTTCTCCGTAGGTAACGACCGCTCTACAGCGCTTGGCTGCCTCTCGGGCCAGCTCCTCTAGCGGCAGGCGCTTGTCCCTGCCTCCTGCTATGAGCACTACAGGCTCGGTGAAGCTGTTCAGGCCGGCTAATGCCCGTTGAGGACTGGTAGCTATGCTGTCGTTGTAATAGGCAACCCCATCAACCACGCGAACTAACTCCAGTCTATGTCCAATGCCTCCAAACTCCGAGATGGCTTTTGCTGTATCGGACATGCTAAGATCACAGGCCGCGGCCATAGCGCAAACGGCCAGAACATTCTCCAGATTGTGGGCGCCTCTAAGCTGGATGGCCTCTACCGGCAGCACCTCACGCTCTTCTCCCCTATATCTGACCTTGACCTGCCCGTTCTCCAAGTAAGAGCCATCCCCGCTAATAGGACTGCACCTGCTAAAGAAAAGGACTGCACCTGCGCTCTCCTTTTCCATATCTCGTGTTACAGGGTCATCAAAGTTAAGCACGAGGAAGTCTTCTCCACTTTGATACCTGAAGATCTTCTTCTTAAGGTCTATATAATCGTTCAGGTCCGGATAGCGGTCGGCATGGCTTGGAGCAATATTAGTTACAGTCGCAACGTGGGGACTTTTCCCGAAGATCTCAAGCTGAGTATGACTTATCTCCAGCGAGACCCAGGACTGAGGGTCCATTTCATCCAGATACTCCAGCAGAGGAGTACCTATGTTGCCTCCTACGAAGACCTTCCTACCCCCAGCCTTCAGCGCTTCTCCCATAAGAGCAGTGGCAGTGCTCTTCCCAGCGCTGCCGGTTATTCCTACTACAGCGCCGGGACACAGCTCCATGAAAAGATTGGTCATTGAGTTTATCGGAATACCGTGCTCGCGAGCTGCCCACACCACAGGTATATCGAGAGGCACCCCCTGGCTTACAAAGACCATATCTGCACCGACAACGTCCTCTGCCCTATTAGCTCCCAGAGAAAACTTGATTGGGAGATCTTGGACCTTTTGGATGTTGGGCGCAAGAGACTCCGCCGACTTGGCGTCGCTTATCGTTACCAGCGCGCCCTTAGAGGCAAGATACCTGGCTAAGGCTGTGCCTTCGATGCCGAATCCTATAATAGTTATCTTTTTGTCCTTGAACATGTGAGACCTGTGCCTAAGATAGAGCTAGAGCTATTCCGGCCATAGAAGCCGTAATTCCGACCAGCCAGAACCTCAAAGTGACCTGTGTCTCAGTCCAGCCGAGCATCTCAAAGTGATGATGCAGCGGGCTCATCAAGAAGATGCGCTTTCCGCCACTAAGCTTAAAGTAACCTACTTGCAGGATCACCGAGCCGGCCTCGGCTACAAAAACGAACCCAATAACCGGCAATAGCAGCCAGTGTCCGGTCATGAGAGCTACCACAGCCAGTGTGGCCCCAAGAGCCAAAGCGCCCGAGTCCCCCATAATCACCTGAGCGGGATGGGCGTTATACCACAAGAAACCAAGGATAGCTCCCACAACTGTGAAGCAAAAGGAGACCAAAAAGAATTGCTCCTGAACAAAAGCTATAATCCCATATGAAGCGAAAGCTAGAGCTGCTGTGCCGCCAGCCAGGGTATCCAGGCCATCTGTAAGATTCACGGCGTTGGAAGTAGCGATCACGGCGACCACGGCTATCAACAAGTACCACGCTCCCAGCGGGAACTTGCCCACAAAAGGAATATAAACACTCTCTGCACGCAGGAAGAAGTAGAGACCTATGGCGGCTGCAACAGCTATCATTAGCATGCACGCCATTTTGAACCGGGCCCTCATCCCTTGTCCACCGTAGACTGCCAGACTCATTAAGTCATCTGTAGCTCCCACGACCCCGGCGCAAAAAATAGTCATTACCGGCAGGACCATCGACAAGCGGTCTGCTAAATTCAGGGTAAGGGTTACTAAAAAGACTGGAATAAATATGATAACTCCACCGATAGTTGGGGTGCCTACCTTGACACCGTGAGAGCTTGGCAATTCTGCCCTTATACCTTTTCCAATACCACGTGCCCTGAGCAGCTCAATTGTTGGCCGCCCTATTGCAAGCGCTACCAGGAAGGTTATGCATCCCAGGAAAAGCCCGTAGGACATTGGGTTGATCATGCTAGACCCCTGACTATGTTCTCCATAGCCAAGCCCCTGGACCCTTTGACGAGTATATTAGCCCCTTGCCTCATAACTTCTTTGATGATCTTAATCGCCTCATCGTGAGTATCTGCCGGCTCAACATTGCTGAGTCCAGCTTTTGTTGCTTCATCTGCTATAAACCTGGCCCTGATACCCAAGGTAACAACGTAGTCGGCTACTTCCGCCGCGCGTCTGCCGACCTCCCTGTGACCTGCCTCCTCGCCGCGGCCCAGCTCAAGCATGTCTCCCAGCACCGCGATTTTCTGGCCCGGCATTTGAGACAGCAGGTCCAGGGCGGCAATGCAAGAGGCCGGGCTTGCATTGTAGGTGTCGTCCAGAATAGTAGACTCCATAGGGCCCTGCACTATCTTGATCCTGTTGACGTCCACAAGGTCACGTAGTCCTAACGCAACTTCTTCCAGGGATAGGCCCTGACTTAAGGCGACCCCCGCGGCTGCTAAGGCAGTATAAACTGAATGCCTCCCTACCAAAGGCGTGTCCATCTCCATTTTTTCACTTAGCCAGTGCATAGTAAAACTTATCCCTGATAGTCCATTGCTTCTCAGACCTTCGGCCCATAAATCTAAGCCTGTTCTCGTTCCATAAACTATTTTTTTAGCTTTTGTATGTTCAGACATGGACAGCACGAGAGGGTCATCACCATTTAGTATGGCAGTACCATCTTTCGTTAGAGCTTCCACCAGCTCTCGCTTGGCTTTAGCGGTAGCCTCGAGACTTCCGGTACGCTCCATATGAGTGGGACCTACATTAGTCACTACTCCTACATCGGGCTTGGCAATAGTACAGAGAAGAGCAATGTCCCCTGGCACGTACATTCCCATTTCCAGCACAGCTTTTTCATGGCTGACCTTTAGCTCCAGCAAAGTCAAAGGCACGCCGATCTCAGTGTTCAGATTGCCCTGGCTCTTCAGCACCTCGAACTTGGTGGAAAGAAGCGCTGCGGTGGCATCTTTTGTAGAGGTCTTGCCGACGCTTCCGGTTATCCCAACTACCGACACAGCATGCTTTTCTCTCCAACCGCTAGCCATACACCTTAAGGCTTGGCCGGTGTCATCTACTATGATTTTGATCACAGTCTCAGTACCAGTCCGAAGATCTTCCGGCCAGCGCTGGGCTAATACCGCAGATGCACCGGCTCTCACGGCATCTGTTATGTAGTTATGGCCGTCATCACGCTCGCCGATCAAAGCAACAAACATGTCGCCAGGACTTACCTGACGTGAGTCCGTAACCACCTTGTTTATCTTAATATCCTTGTTAGACAGCTCTGGCTCTAACATACATCTGTCCAAGGATGATACGAGAGCATTAAGATTAAGCAATTAGTTCCTGCCAGTTATCTCTTTGGCTATAGGGCTTACTGTTGACGGCTGCACTCTCCAGTGCACTAGAATGCGTTTTGCTACCGCGCTGAATACCGGAGATGCCACCACGCTGCCCCAAGGAGCGGACTTGGGATTGTCTATTTTTACCAAAATTACTGCTTTAGGCTCCGGATAAGGTATAAAGCCTACGAAGGAGCCTATAGTACCGCCGGTGTAGCCGCCAATCGATGGAATATCCGCTGTGCCGGTCTTGCCAGCTACCTTGAATCCAGCCACTTTGGAAGGTGGGCTGCCACGCTCGGCTGCCTCGTGCATCATAGCCCATAGCTCGGGCATGATCTTTTCGTCCAAGACTCGCCGTACCTCCACAGGTCTCACCCCTCTGGTGACACCATCGGCCTCGATCTTTTTCACTACTACCGGTCGCATTAAAGTACCGCCATTAGCTACGGCTGCAAAAGCTGTCGTCAACTGAAGGGGAGTGACGCTGATACCCTGACCGTAGCTGTTAGTCGTAAGGTCTATAGGGCTCCAGCCGGAGTCTTTATTGGTCCTGAGCTGGCCGATAGCCTCGCCAGACAGCCCTATGTTGGTAGGTTGACCAAAGCCAAAACGCTTTACGTAATCATAAAACCTATCCGGGCCTAGCAAATCGCTGACCCAGCTTGCTCCTACATTGTTACTAGTCACAAGCAGGTCTGTCATATTCTGCATGCCGTAATGGCCGCCATTCCAGGTATTGATCGTGGTCCCATACTTAACTACAGGGCCGCCATCATAATAAGTGGTATTACGGTTTACAAGACCTTCATTCAGGGCGGCGGCCATAGTAATGACTTTGAAGGTAGAGCCGGGTTCATAGAGATCGGTTATAGCGCGGTTGCGGTATAGCTCTGCATTACCGGGATCAAGGATATCAAGCTTCTCTAAAGAGAAGGACGGCTTGCTTGCTATGCCAAGCAATTCGCCAGTGTATGGGTCCATGACTATGACGGTGCCCCCGTCGGCTTTGTATTTCTCGATAGCAGCATCCAGCTCTTGTTCCGCTACCCTCTGGATGAACCTATCGATAGTAAGAGTCAAGTCGCCTCCATCCCTTGGCAGTACCTCCCTGTGATATCCCATTGGAATAGGGTCGCCTAAACTATCTCTCTCAAAATATAGTTTACCAGGAATGCCACCTATCTCGCCTTGAAAGTCTGCTTCTATGCCAGTCAGTCCCAGATGGTCTCTGCCGATAAAACCCACTAAAGTCGCAGCTATGTTGCCCTCTGGGTATTCCCTTCTTACCGTTGGCAGCAACTTTATGGCTGGAATTTTAGCTTGTGCTATCTTTTTACCGATTTCGTACTCTGCGGCCGCTGCCAGTAACACGTTAGAATTCTTGCTTGCCATTGCCCTGGCCCCAAGTATGTTATGGTCAATGTTAAGGGCTGTGGACAAGGCGGTGATATCTACGTCACTCAAAGGATGGCTCTTTGCCTTATTAATGTCCAGCATAACATCGTATCCGGGAGTAGTAATAGCTAGAGGATAGCCGTTCCTATCCCTAATAACGCCGCGTGGAGCGGGGATGACCTCTTCGCTCAGGTGCTCAGCTTTGGCCCGCTGTCGGTACTCCTCGTTCTGGTATATCTGAATATGCAGAAGCCTTACAGCGATAGCCAGCGCTGCGCAGGTCAGCAACAAGGACACCAAAAATAATCTAATTCCGGAGATACCGGAGATGGTCTTCAACTACTTTACCTCTCTAACGAGGATGATAGCTCTGAGCGATCTAGGCTATGGGCTAGTACGGAGCTGCTATTCTTAGATTTGTCTATTTTCACGTAAAGAAAGGAATCGGAGACCTGCATCTTCAAGCGCTCCTTAGCCTCGCGCTCTATATTGCTTAAAGAAGCAGCAGATGCTATGTCAGCCACGATAAGCTGGTTATCTCTCTCCCAGTCCCGCTTGGTACTTTCGAGGCGTTGAATATCGTATCCTACAGAGGTAACATATCCGGTCTCAACCAGAAGGACTACAAGTAATAAAGCAAGGAATAATACCGTGGCTGGAAGTATAAGGACGGGCCTATAGGATATAAGTACCAGCTTTTTCTCTCGTATAGTCCAGATGTTCATAGCTCTCCTGTTGGTGATGTAAAGGATATCGTTAGGATGGCAATATCTCAGCAGCCCTCAACCTTGCACTTCTGCTTCTTGGGTTGGCTTCGACTTCTTGTGCCCCGGGCTTAATTGCTTTGTTGGTTATAACTCGCAGCCTGGGTGATCTGCCGCATACGCAGGATGGTATCCTGGGTGGGCATATACAGCCCTTAGCCTCTGTTCTCAAGAACTGTTTGACAATTCTATCCTCCAGAGAATGAAAGCTAATGACAGCCAGTCTCCCACCCGGCCTTAGCACCTCCACGGCCTGCGATAGACCGCTTTCAAGAGCTTGAAGCTCATTATTGACAGCAATCCTTATTGACTGAAACGTTTTTGTTGCAACGTTTATCCTGCCCTTGCCCTTAGGCACAACCGACTCGACTATTTTAGCTAGCTGCTTTGTAGTGGTCACCGGCCTTGTAATAACGATAGCTCTAGCTATCTGACGGCTTCTTGGCTCTTCACCGTAGCGGAATATAACGTCGGCAAGCTCTCTTTCCGGCAGTTTGTTTACTATATCCGCGGCAGTCTTGGTCTGAGACGGGTCGAACCTCATGTCCAGAGGAGCGTCATACTGGAAGCTGAAACCGCGCCCAGACTCCTCCAACTGCATAGAAGACAGGCCAAGGTCAAAGAGAATTCCGTCAGATGGAATGAACCCCCTCTCTTGAGCTATAGCTCCTAGTTGACTAAAGTTTCCCTGGACCAAGGTGATTCCACTTTTCCACAAGGTTAATCGTTCTTCAGCAAGCGAGATCGCTTTGGGGTCCGCGTCGATCCCCAACAATCTAATGGTCCCCTCTCCAACTCTTAGGATAGCCTCAGAGTGTCCGCCGGCGCCTACAGTGCAATCGATATAAGAGCCTCCAGCTCTGACAGCTAAGGCGTCTAACACTTCTGCCAAGAGGATTGAAATATGCCTATTTTCTGTCACCATATTAACAACGAAATTACAGTACGTCTGATACAGAAAAAAACTGAAAAAGGGACTGTCGAGCGGACTATTAGTAATCCGAATTATCAATCCATCCTAACTGGTTTTAAGAGGGCTTTCAATAGTCAAAAGTATAACAAAACCATAGCAAAATGTTTGATAGACATAATATTAGTATATATAAATGGGGCACAGCTAACCTATACTCAATTTTTGCCCTATGATATACTTGAGTTGTCAAAGAAGCCTGGCAAGGTCAATCTATAAAAGCATGAATGTTATCACTCTCCCAGCTACTAATAGCAACGTGGTAAAAGCCGCCAAGATAATCGTCGCTGGCGGCGTTGTAGCTTTTCCCACCGATACCGTTTACGGAATAGGCGCCCATTTTTTAAGTGAAGAGGCTGTTAGACGTATCTATGAGATAAAGGGAAGATCAGGGAGAAAGCCCTTACAGTTAATTTTACCTGATCTATCCGAAGTAAATAATGTTGCTTGTGATGTACCAGCTATCTTCTGGGACCTGGCTAGACAGTTTTTGCCGGGCGGCCTTACTTTAGTTCTCAAGAAGTCAGAACGGGTACCTTTATCTGTGACCTCAGGAATGACTACTGTAGCCATCCGTGTGCCTGACAGTCAGATTGCACTGGAGCTTGTAAAAGCGGTAGGAGCGCCAGTAGCAGCCACTAGCGCCAACCTCTCAGGCAGGCCGAGCACAAGAACTGCTGCAGAGGTGTTGCAAGAGATAGGCAGCTATTTGGATGCTATCGTAGATGGCGGGCCTACCCAACTGGGACGAGACTCAACAGTGCTGGACCTAACTAGCTCGCCACCTCGAATACTTCGTGAGGGCGCAGTGCCTTTTGAGTTGATTTCCCAGATCTGCCCGGAAGTACAGAACAATTCTTAGTTACGAATACTTTGATCTTAAGATAAAGGCGGTTTTTAATATCAAGGAAGGGATCCCAGTAAATGCGCATAGCTATTGGCAGCGACCACGCTGGCTACAAGTTAAAAGAGCAGGTTAAACAGATGGCCAAAGAGATGGGGCATGATGTGCTGGACTTTGGAACACAGGACGAAAGCTCCATAGACTATCCTGATATAGCCATTCCCCTGTCGAAATCTGTAGCTAAAGGTGAGGTCGATAGAGGAATCTTAGTGTGCAGCAGCGGAATCGGAATGAGTATCTGCGCTAACAAGGTAGAAGGCATAAGGGCTGCCCTGTGCACCGATCCATTCACTGCTCGCAGGGCCAGAGAGCACACTGATGCCAACGTGTTGTGCCTTGGTGAATGGGTGATAGGTCGTGGAGTGGCCCAAAATATTGACCGCATTTCTCACCGGTGAGTTCGAGGGCGGACGCCATACCAGGCGTGTGGACAAGATCAAGGCTTTGGAAAATGAGGCAGCTTTGAAAATTAGCCAGAGCTAAGGCTTACATACTCCTATCCGGATTAAGGGGTAGATTAATTGAATGTACCTACGCTAACACAAAGGTACCAGCGGGAAGTAGTCGCTGAACTGGAACTAGCTTTGAAGGGGCGCGTTGTGCCCCTTTATGATATGCTCCGCTACCATTTGGGGTGGATAGATAATGTCCTTGCTAAGGTAATAATGTTCTAGTACGGCCAGCCAAAACTTTTTCCCGAGACGGAGATAAATGAATATTTCAAGAAAACTATTTATCGAGAAGGCCGTAGCTGAACGCAAACAAAAAGTCTATAGCTATATCAATTCGCTGGATGATTTTAAGAAGCTAAAAAATAGGCATGTGTTGGATGGAACTGTACATGCACTGGGCTTTGGTGGAAAATCATTACGACCAGCGCTTCTCTTATTTTCTTGCGGTGCGGTCAGTGGCGACGAAGATAGAGCGCTACCAGCTGCGGCAGCCGTAGAAATATATCACACTTGGACACTAGTTCATGATGACATAATCGATAGAGATCTAAAACGTCGGGGACATGAGACGATACACGAGGAATTCAGACGCAGAGCGGTGGAAGAGCTTGGGTATGGAGATGCTCAGGCGGCACATTATGGAACTACAATGGGGATATTGATCGGGGACATTCTTCAAGGATGGTCTCTAGCCAGACTCTGTGAACTAACCCAGCGAAGTAATATTAGGCCTGAAATACCCCTGCATTTGTTATATGACTTGGCTACTAGGGTGCAAGGTACTCTTGTAGAAGGCGAAACCTTAGATGTACAGTTTGGACAAATGTCAGTGGATGCCGTAACAGAGGAAGATATATTGGATATGTTGAGCAAAAAGACCGGCGCTCTTTATGAATACGCGGCTAAAGCTGGCGCCATGATAGGATCAAATAATCCTGATCCCAAGATGACAACAACTCTAGCATTATCCTCTTTTGCTAGTAAATGCGGTCTAGCATTTCAAATACATGATGATATTCTTGGTATAATTGCTGACGAAAAAATTCTAGGAAAACCGGTTGGTTCAGACATTAGGGAAGGAAAAAAAACTCTTATCATTCGTCATGCCATGTCCCAAGCGTCCCAATCTCAAAAGAACTACCTACTCAGTGTCCTAGGAAATGTATATTGCTCCGAAGAAGAGACCCACAAAGCTACTAAGATACTGATCGATTTAGGTGGTATCGACTACGCAGCTGGAATAGCTAGATACTATCTAGAGTTAGGTATTCAGGAACTACAAGAGTTATCTTTATACCATCCGTATAAGGACTTATTGATTGATTGGGCAGAATATTTGATCATGAGGGACTCTTAGCCTCCAAAAGATTTTGAATCTCAAATGAAGAAAATAAAAGTTTTTATTAGCTCTGCACAAGATGAACTTGAATACGAACGCGAAGTAGCCAAGTCTGTTGTTTTAGGCATGGACCTCGAATGTTCCATTTTTGAAGACTTTCTTGCAATGAACAAATATGTTGAAGATTCTTACCTAGATGAAATTGAGGCTTGCGATATCTTTGTAATAATACTTTGGAGATCACTCCGACCAGCGGTTAAACGGGAATATGAACAAGCTGTAAGCACAGGCCGACCTATCTTAATGTTTTCCAAGCTCTTAAAGGAAAATGAAGAGCGAGAACCAGATTTAAAGCAATTTCTAGACGGGAATTTAGATCCTGCCTCTCAGGATAAAAGGTCTCCTATATACTTTCGTAAATCGTACAGAAGCCTAGCAGATTTCGCGACAGTTCTACGTGAAGGCATAATTGGGGAAATCTCAAGGAGAATTTCTCGGGAGCCAGTAGTTACACACACTCATGAAGAAATGTATGAACTTGGCACTAAAATCGTGAAGTCAGCACGCAAGCGCTTATTCGTTGCACAGAGAACGCCATCACTATTCTTTGGACCAATGGGATATGAGAATACTGCCGAGACTCCTTTAGTCTATGAGACCAAATTCTACGAAGCAATTTCCGATTGGTGCAGAATTGTGGAAACTAACGATAACACTGAATTTATATTACTCTACGATGTAGAAGCCACCAAGAATGCTATAGAAAAGCACAATATGCATGCTAAGGTTAAGGATGCAATTATATCTCTTAAGGATCTACAGACAAAAACTGGCGGTAACTTTCGCCTCTCACCTTCACCACCAAAATATTCAGGTCCCATCGGAGTCGGAGATGACTGGTTTGCCTTTTGGATATTAGGTACTCATGACTCTATTTGTATCTCTTACGCTAACGAAAAAATTGCTGATGAATTCGCTCAAATATTCCGTCAGATAAGCAGCAAGTCATCTAGCGATGTCACTCTTTTGGAGGAACTCGGAATATCGCAATGATGAAAAGAGCCTGCCGATCATCTATTTTCCTATCCAGCGGCAGATGAGCTTAAATCGCTATGTTCGTTTATTGTCCAGCGTAATTTTTAGAGAGGGCATTGTCTTATGCAAGTCAAAACCATAAAGGACATCGACGTGAGGGACAAGCGAGTCCTGGTGCGCGTGGACTATAACGTCCCTTTAGACCGGAACAGCGGCGCGGTTACCGATGATACCCGCTTGACGGCTACTATCCCGACCATAAGGTACCTCCAGGAGCAAGGGGCTAAAGTTATCCTTTGCTCACACCTGGGAAGGCCGGACGGTAAGGTAGTAGACAGTCTAAGACTTACTCCGGTAGCTGCCAGACTGTCCGAGCTTCTAACCCATCCTGTAAATTATCTCTCAGACTGCATTGGAGAAGAAGTAGAGAAGGCCATCAAAGAAATGGGCGAGGGTGATATAGTGCTTCTGGAAAACCTGCGCTTTCACCCCGAAGAGGAGGCCAATGACCCTGAATTCGCCAGGGAATTGGCCTCTTTTGCGGATGTTTTTGTGAATGACGCCTTTGGTACAGCCCATCGCGCTCACGCCTCCACCGCGGGAGTTGCAGCTTATCTGCCATCCGTAGCAGGGTTTCTTATGGAAAAAGAGGTCTCAGCCATGGGAACGGCGCTGGAGCGTCCGAACCGGCCTTTTGCAGCAGTCATCGGAGGAGCAAAAATCAGCAGCAAGATCGCGGTGCTGGATAATCTAATGAGCAAAGTAGATGTCCTTGTCATAGGCGGCGGTATGGCTAACACTTTCCTCAAGGCCCAGGGGTATGATATCGGCAGCTCGCTCGTGGAGGAGGACCAGGTAGAATACGCTAAGGAGCTGCTGCACAAGGCCTGGGAAAAGGGAGTAAAGCGCCTCCTTCCAGTGGACGTGGTAATAGCCGACAAGATAGACAAAGATGCCAATGTCCGCACCGTCTCGGTAAGCGATATTCCAGATGGATGGAGCATAGTGGACATCGGCCCTGAGACAGTTGATCAGTATGGAAGCCAGTTGAGGTCATGCCTGACTATCATCTGGAATGGCCCCATGGGAATCTTCGAGATCCCTCCCTTCGCCAACGGCAGCAAGGAGCTAGCTGAGGTAATCTCAGAGGTCTCCGGTGTAACCATAGTGGGTGGTGGTGAGACCGTAGCTCTGGTCACGGAGATGGGCCTGGAAGATAAGTTCACCCACGTCTCTACCGGCGGCGGAGCCAGCCTGGAGTTTTTGGAGGGCAAGGAGTTGCCTGGCGTCGCGGTTTTAATGAGGAAGTAAATTGCTTGGAGCTTATATATACAAGCCACGCACGACACCAAATGTCTAGGCGTGGATTTTCAGAGACACATATTGAGACAGTACTTGGGCGTGGAGAGCAGGCTTTCGTTGGAGTTTCAGTAACAGGTGCATGGGTATATCATGGACGCGCAGGTAGAAAAAGCACTTATATATCCTAGTGGAGCCTAATTCTGATCCTATGGTAGTCATATCTGTATGGAGACCCTTGATGAGGAACTATGAAGATTAGACACGATCCTAAAGCAGACGCGGTTTACATTCAACTCTCGGATAAGAATGTTGTCAAGACAAAGACAGTGCGTGGCAACATGAGTGATGCTGCGGTTGACTATGATATTGACGGAGACGTTGTTGGAATCGAGCTTTTGGGAGTGAGGACAGGGATAGACATAAAGGGTTTGCCCAATGCTGAAGAAGTGAGTAAAGCACTCCTCAAAAAGGGATTCTTTCTTATAGCATCATCTGATTCTGATAGAGAGCGGGCGAAAGATTCTCTGAGGAAGTAGAGGAAACGTGCCAAAGGGCACAATTTCAGATATGTAGATTTAATAGGGGAGATGGTCCATGGCTAATCTAAAACTCATGCAGCAATTATCCGTAGATACCCCTTCCAAGATAGTCTTCTTCATCATCGACGGGTTAGGCGGACTTCCTGGACCTGAGGGGTTAAGTGAGCTTGAAATGGCAAACACCCCGAATCTGGATAGACTGGCTTCGGAAAGCGTTTGCGGACTTATACAGCACGTAGCCCCTGGTATAACTCCCGGCAGCGGCCCCGGCCACCTGGCCCTCTTTGGCTACGACCCAATGGAGTTTGATATCGGTCGCGGAATCCTGGAGGCTATGGGCCTGGACATGGAGATAATGGGAGGCGATCTGGCCGCCAGAGGAAATCTTTGTACTGTAGATGATAACAATATACTCCTGAGCCGCAGAGGGGGTAGGAATCCCGGCGACCGTCTGCCAACCGAGGAGAATGCGGCGCTCTTAGAACTCCTCAAGGAGATCGAGCTTCCAGGAGCAAGCTTTGAGATTAAAGGCGGGAAGGAGCATCGTTTCGCAGTGGTGTTCCGTGCTCCCGGTCTGGCCGACAACCTCACCGATACCGATCCTCAGCATGAGGGCTTGGCTCCTAGACTAGTCTCTGCCTTAGACGAAGAGTCTAAGCCTTCAGCGGAGCTTGTGAACGAGTTTATAGCGTTGGCTAGAGAAAAGCTGAAAGGCCGTGAATACGCCAATATGATAATGCTCCGAGGCTTTTCCAAGCAGCCACCAATACCTGCTTTTGGAGAGGTCTATAACCTTCGTGCTGCGGCTATAGCAGTATACCCAATGTACCGCGGCCTGGCAAAACTACTGGGCATGGGGGTGGTGTCGACCGGGACCACGTCGGGAGATACTATTACAACCCTAGAACAGCATTATAATAACCACAATTTCTTCTTCTTACATTTCAAGCGAGCTGATGCAGCCGGTGAAGACGGTGACTTCGCTGCAAAGGTAGATGCTCTAGAGGAGGCTGACAGCCTTATACCCAGCCTAATGGAGCTTGATCCCGATGTCCTTGTGGTCACCGGCGACCACTCTACCCCTGCTATCCTCGCTGCTCATAGCTGGCATCCGGTCCCGGTAGCGATGCGGGCAAAGTGGCTCAGACCTGATGACGTATGTGAGTTCTCGGAAAAGGCATGTAAAGACGGCTCCCTGGGCCGCTTTCAGGCTACAGACCTTATGCCCTTAGCGATGGCACACGCTCTAAAGCTTGCCAAGTATGGAGCTTAGCCTAGTTCCGACCTCATGCCAGGGTTACAGGAGAACAAAAAATTTGAGGAGAATCTTATGCCGAGAACACCCTTAATAGCTGGAAATTGGAAGATGAACGGCCCAATCAACGAGGCTGTACCGCTGGCAAAAGCCCTGGTCTCAGGTTTGGATGCTGTGTCCGGAGTAGATAAGGTGGTCTGTCCTCCCTTTATATCCCTGCCAGCGGTGTCAGAGGCGCTGCGCGGCTCCACCGTTAAGCTGGGAGCGCAGAACATGCACCACCTGGAGAAAGGCGCTTACACCGGCGAGGTATCCCCATCGATGCTGTCGGAAATATGCCAGTACGTGATCCTGGGACATTCCGAGCGACGTCAGTACTTCTGTGAGACCGATGAGACCGTGAATCAGAAGGTGAAGGCTGCACTGAACTATAGCTTATTACCAATAGTATGCGTAGGAGAAAACCTGGACCAGCGCGAGGGTGGCCAGACCGAGTCCTTTATAAGCTCACAGATAAAAGGAGCTTTCAATGATATCGCATGGAACGACAGTATTATAGTAGCTTACGAGCCTATTTGGGCCATTGGCACTGGCCGAGCGGCCACTGCCGAAATGGCCCAGGAGACAGTGGCAAGCATCCGCAGAGAGCTTTCCTCAATCTTTGGTAACGACGCCGGCCAGCAGGTGCGCATTCTCTATGGCGGCAGCGTCACGCCGGACAACATTGCTGAGCTGATATCCCAGGCCGATATAGACGGCGCTCTGGTGGGCGGCGCAAGCCTCAACGCAGACTCTTTTGCCAACATTGTCAAGAGCTCAGCCGGAGGACGCTAAGATTGAGGAGCGTTCTCCTCTAATAGCCATAGTAGGCCCCACTGCCGTTGGGAAGACTACTCTGTCTATCCATTTGGCGCTGCGACTAAACGGCGAGATCGTTAGCGCCGACAGCCGCCAGGTGTACCGTTACCTGGACATAGGGACCGCCAAGGCAACGCCGGAAGAGCGGGCAGGTATACCTCATCACATGATCGATATAGTAGACCCTGATGAGCCGTATAATGTAGCTTTGTATCATAACGGCGCTGTTACAGCTATACAACAGGTGCTATCTAAGGGCAAAACTCCTATCCTGGTAGGCGGCAGCGGCCTATACGTAAAGAGCCTTATTGGCGGCCTGAATCTCCCTAGTGTGCCGCCGGACTGGGCCTATCGAAACACAATGGAAGCGCTGGCAAAGAAAGAGGGCATAGAGGCAGTCTGGCAGGAGCTTCACCGCGTAGACCCAGCCGCAGCCGAGAGCATCGGCCATCATAATCTTCGCAGGATGATCAGAGCGCTGGAGGTATGGCATCTAACGGGCAAGGCATTCTCAATCCAGACTAGCGTCACTGAGCCTTCCTGGGACGTGATAACTATAGGTCTAACCACAGAGCGCAGCGAGCTTTACAGTCGCATCGATGAGCGTGTGGACTGGATGGTAGAGAATGGGATCATCGATGAAACCAAGGGACTGGTGGATATGGGATATAGTTGGGACCTGCCATCTATGTCTAGCCTCGGTTACAGACAAATGGGAGAGTACCTTCGCGGCGAGACATCTCTGGATGAGGTTGTACAGAAGATCAAGCATCAGACCCACCGTTACGCTCGCCAGCAGTACACCTGGTTCCGTACAGACGATCCAAAGATAGGGTGGTTTGATGCCTCGAAAGAGGGTATTATTGATGCAGTTTACAACTATATACTTCAGCGCCTGAATTGAGGCTCAAAGGAACAGAGTTTTATGAAATTTGTCAAAATGCATGGAACCGGCAACGACTTCATAGTTATTGATGCCAGGGTACATGAATATGATTGGCCCAAGCTGGCGATGGATTTGTGCAACCGCAACTTCGGGATCGGAGGGGATGGCATCGTCCTTGTCATGGCGCCTCAAAAAGAGGGACATTTTCGGATGCGGATATTCAACCCGGACGGCTCCGAGGCGGAGATGTGCGGCAACGGCATCCGCTGCTTTGCTAGATACGTGCTGGAAGATGGCCTACTGTCGGAGCCACCTGATGAGTTGATGGTAGAGACCGAAGCCGGACTGCGAAGTCTTAAGGTCCACTGGCAAAAAGGCGTCCCATCGCTGGTTAGAGTTGCCATGGGACAGCCAATATTTACTCCGGAGCAGGTACCTGTAAAAATCCCCGAGGGACCAGTAGGTGAGAAAGTTGTGGACTATCCTATTATGGTAGACGGTAGAGAGCTAAAAGTGTCATGTGTATCCATGGGTAACCCCCATGCAGTATGCTTCCTGGACACACCAGTAGACGAGTTCGATCTTCTCCATATTGGGCCGATGGTAGAGCACATGGCCATATTCCCAAGAAGAGTGAATTTTGAGGTAGTCAACGTCCTGGACCGGGGCCACATGGCCTTGCGGGTCTGGGAGCGCGGCGCCGGCCCGACGCTGGCCTGCGGCACCGGGGCCTGTGCAGCCATGGTCGTTGCCCGAGACCACGGCTTAGTGGATGACACAGTTGACATAACATTGCCAGGTGGAAAATTAATGATATCCTGGAATGGAGTAGGGGAGGTATTCATGACCGGACCCGCAGAGCGTGTGTTCGAGGGAGTGTGCGGAGACTAAAAACGAAATGATCACGACAGCTTGGAACAATGGAGCGCATAATTCATCAGGGTCTGGCTATGGACTAAAAGTCAGCATTCAAGATCGCGACCGTTATTTCCAGAGAGATTGGAGTAATGTCGTCTTGGAACTTGACGATATGAAGACACCAATTGAGGTCAATGTCAGAAAAAGCTCTTTTTGGAGTGCAACTTGTAGAGAGCTTATCAGCAGGGATATTGGGCAATGGCTTATAAATAACAAAAGAGTACCCTGGCCTCAAGGAAAACCACCGAAGATAGTTTTGGAACCGCTAGGAAGCAATCGCTTTTCTGCAAAGTTCTTAGATAAAGTGGATATGTCTCTATAAAAGTAGGCGGATAGGGGATATGCGAATAACTTATGATTCTACAGTAGATGCTCTCTATATTAGGTTTCTAGAGACGACAGTTACTACTCAACATATTGGAGCAGGTATAGCTGTTGATTACGATGCTGAAGGGAACCTAGCAGGTATTGAGGTTCTGGACGCAATGAAGATAACAGGCGATAAAGAGGTCTTTAAGCAAATTGTTCTTGAGGATATAGCGCTATATGGCGGATAAGATAATTATATGACAACACGAGACCCACAAGTAGATACTTATATAGGGAACCTAGAACCTTGGGCCTTGAAGCTGGTGGGCGAGCTAAGGCGATTGGTAATGGATACCGTGCCGGAGGCAAAAGAGACCTTCAAGTGGAGCGCCCCTACCTATGAATACAACGGTCTTCTGTGTGCCATCAGCCCCGGCAAAGGATACGTTAGACTCCAATTCTACCACGGCTCAGATCTAAATGACCCTCAGGGACTTCTGGAGGGCACAGGCAAGGATCTACGGCACGTCAAGGTCAGTAGTCTGGATGAAACCGATCGAGAAGCGCTGAAGGCTCTTGTGCTAGAGGCGGCAGATGTGAACGCAGGGGCTAACTCAAAGTAGGGAGAGATAAATTCGATATGTTAGTAAAAATGGAGCTTTACTACGATGGTGAGTTCTGGTGTGCTCAAGGCCTAAGCGAAGATATTTTCACCCAGGGTGCAACTCTGGATGAGGCCTTTGAAAACATTAAAGAGGCCGTCGCCCTCCACTATGATGAAGTGGAGGAACCTACAAGCATCCTTATCCTCTCCGAGATAGAGCTTGGCAGCCGAACGACTGCCTCAGGTTGTTGTCGACTGTGAAGACCTACATTTTGAAGGTAACCTTACAGCAGGAAGAAGACAAGCGCTGGAGCTCCTGGGTAGATGACTTGCCGGGCTGTGCTGCCTGGGGATATACAAGAGAAGAGGCACTTAAGGCGGTCCAGCATGCGGCTGAGGCTTATATTGAGGACATGATAGACGCAGGCGAGGAAATTCCGGAAGGGATTGAGGTGGTTAACGCCTTAGCAGTTACTGTGACCATTCCATGATCTCTCCCGATCTCATTCAGCGACTTCGAAACACATCAGTAGGAGAACTTGTACGAGCGTTAGAGCGAGATGGATTTAGCTACAGGCGTACAAAAGGGTCCGGTAGGGTGTACCGGCACTCAGATGGCAGGCGCGTCGTCGTTCATTACCACCACTCAGGCGATACACTTCCTCTAGGGACCCTGCTCAGGGTCTTGGAAGGAGCAAAATGGACGGAGGACGATCTGATAAGGCTAAGACTGCTATGAAATTATTAGTCCGTACCGCCTCACCAAAAAGGAGCATTCCATGAACTTAGCCAAGCGCATAGAGAAGCTGCCGCCGTACTTATTTTATGAGATCAACAAGCGTATTGCAGAGAAGCGGGCGCAGGGAGTTGACATAATATCGTTAGCAATCGGCGACCCTGATATGCCAACCTTTCCTCATATCATAGATCGCTTGGTGGAGGCGGCCAGGGAGCCGGTGAACCATCGTTATCCGGAGAGCGACAGCCTGACGTCGCTGCGCAAGGCGGTGGCGGACTGGTATGAGCGGCGCTTCGGCTTGAGCTTCGATCCGGATAAGGAGGTGCTGCCCCTCATCGGCTCCAAAGAGGGGATAGGGCACATCGCGCTGTGCTTCATTGACCCAGGCGATCTGGCACTGGTGCCGGACCCTGGCTATCCCGTGTACAGCGTCGGCACTATGTTCGCCGGCGGCGAGAGCTACTTCATGCCTCTTACAGAGGAAAATGGCTTCCTGCCGGACCTGGATGCGATACCATCGGATGTTGCTCAGCGGGCCAAGGTTATGTGGATCAACTATCCCAATAACCCCACTGCTGCGGTAGCAGACCTGGACTTCTTCGACAGAGTCGTCGACTTCGCCAAAAGATACGATATCGCGGTCTGCCACGATGCTCCTTACACCGAGGTAGCCTTCGATGGCTATCGTCCCCACAGCTTTCTAGAGGCCAAGGGCGCTAGAGACGTAGGTATAGAGTTTCACTCTCTTTCCAAGACCTACAACATGACTGGCTGGCGCATCGGCATGGCCGTAGGCAACGCCACTATGGTCAATGCTTTACTAAGAGTGAAGTCCAACCTGGACTCTGGCATCCCACAGGCGATTCAGGAGGCGGCCATAACGGCTCTCAACGGCTCGCAGGAGGGCACGGCTCTTCAGAACGGAGTCCTGGCCCGGCGAAGGGACCTGGTGGTAGATACGCTGTCCAAGTTGGGATTTAGGGTAACTCGACCCAAAGCCAGCTTCTATATCTGGGCCGGCATACCCAACGGAGGCAGCTCTATCGACTTTGCCGCCAGAGTCATCGACGAGACGGGTGTTGTGGTGACCCCTGGCATTGGCTACGGCCCCAGCGGTGAGGGCTACATCCGCATCTCCATCACTACTCCTGACGACCGCTTGGAGGAAGCCATGAAGCGGCTAAGAGACTGGAAGATGTAAAGGGGCAAGTTGTTATGGATGAAGTATTCTATCAGAAGGCAGACTATGAACGACAAAAACCAGAAGACGAAGATGAAATACGAAGCCCATTCGAGCGGGACAGGGATCGCATTATTCATTCAGCGGCCTTTAGGAGGCTTCAAGGGAAGACACAGCTACTAGGAATTGGACAGAGCGACTTTTTTAGGACTCGTCTAACTCATTCCTTAGAAGTAGCTCAAATAGCCAAGGGTATAGGACTAAGGATTTCTAAGAAGTTCGATGTGTCGGTAGACTTGGACCTTTTAGAGGCAGCAGGCCTTGCACACGATATAGGTCATCCTCCATTCGGGCATACTGGCGAGGAAACACTTCATCAGCTTATGGATAAATATGGAGGATTCGAGGCTAACGCTCAAAACTTAAGGATCCTGGCTAGCCTAGAACAGGAAGAGCCGAGATTACACTGGCTTAAATCTATGTAGGGCAACTCTGGACGCTCTTCTGAAATACAAGAAATACGTGACTTCTGATTCCCCGAAGGGCTATTATCCTGAAGATGACCAACTTGTTACCTGGATAGTAATAGATGGCGATCCTAAGGAGCCATCTGTGGAATGTCAGATCATGGACTGGGCCGATGACATCGCTTACTCTGTACATGACCTTGAGGATGGACTTCATGCTGGCTTAATCACGCCAAGACGTATGCGTAGATATCAAGGTGAAATTATGGAGGCCGCTTCCAAGGAGGCATCAAGAAAGCATGGTCTCTCTCTAACTTCAGAATTATTTGATAAAGTTCTAAAGCAGCTTGAAAAGGACTACGAAGCTTATCTAGAGCCACCCTATAAAGAAAAGGATCGGAAAGCCGTGAGAAAGGCATTAACTTCAGCTCTTATCGCGGAATTTATAGACGCCAGTAGTCTTGAAAAATCAACCATTAAAGCAATTTCTAAGAGATACGCTTATAGACTCAAAGTAGCAGATAATCAAAGGCTGAAATGTATAATGCTTAAGAATATAGCATGGGTTCTCATGATAAACGATGAGAGAATTTTGGCCTTAAGGGTTAAAGCTGACTACATAATACGCCAACTTTTCGCCGGGTTCTATAGCAATAAGAACCTAAATATTTCGGGACTTCTACCCGATGATTATGAAGAGATGTATAAAAAGGACGCAGGAGACAAAGCCAGCCAAGCCAGGGTAGTAGCCGATTTTATTTCTGGAATGACCGATGAATATGCACAAAGAGTATATGCTGCTCTTTATTCTCCAGGATCTCCACCAATGTTTGGAGTATATTAATTTCTTCTAGCAGTTACGATTCTTATTTTTCATGATGACCATTTCTACCCCTGGAATAGACACAGAACAACTCTCCAAACTGTTACCACCCTATGCGGTCATCCTCCACAACGACGATGTGAACAGCATGGACCACGTGGTCACCTCACTTATTAAGTCTGTGCCTGGACTTACGCCGGAACGGGCGACCGAAATCATGTTAGAAGCACACACCCACGGCCAAGCTCTGGTTATAGTTTGTCCTCTGGAGCACGCTGAGATGTACCGTGAACGATTAGAGTCTTGCCGTCTGACCGCCACTATCGAACCTGCCTAGCAGCCACAAAAAGTAATTTCTAGCTTGGTTCTTTCTGCATCTAAATGCTTGGTTCATGCTTTAACCTATCCTACAATCAGTGAATACTAAATATGCCTGTTTGTCTTAAATAAACCACAATTTAAGGGATATTTCCTCAAATATGCTTGTGAATATGCTTTTGTTATTAGACATCACTATAAGTTTATGTTTTTGTGAGAAGCGAAGGTAAATAATAATTATAAGGACGTTGTTATAAACCTTATGTTTTCAGAAAGGAGGGAAATAAATATGACTGTAGTACAAGAAGGACAATATATACGCTCGGATGCCTGGGTCCAGTGGCCTATCTACTGGAGCGCTATCCTGGTAGGCGCTCTAGCGGCTATATGTGCCATTCTTATTTTTGGTCTGGCCGGTATAGCGTTAGGCGCGCACCGAATAGGTGAAGACGGGCGGATATTGAGTTGGAGAGATTTTACTATAACGGCGCTATTTTTTAGCGTATTCGGCTCTTTTATATCCTTTGTGGTTGGTGGATGGATCGCAGGCAAAATCGCGGGCATTCTCCGGTCAGAGCCAGCTATACTTCACGGAGCTTTAGTCTGGGTCTTGGCAGTACCCTTGTTAGTGGTATTAGCGAACATGGGGGCCGGCCCATACTTTGGCTCATGGTTTGGTGGACTTGCTGCAATAGACCTAAACGTTGCCGTAAACGACCCTGACCATGCTATCGCAGTGAGAAACTCTGCTCTCGGAGCAGCGGTTGCATTACTACTTGGTTTAGTAGGCAGTGTAATCGGCGGATGGTGGGCGTCGGGTGAGCCAATGACATTCACGTATTACCGGACCCGCACTAAATTGTACAGCCCAACTGTAGAAAGGGGGATATAACATGATATTGATTCTAATGTGGCTAATGGGTTTTCCTCTAGGTCTCATTCTACTCCTGTTCCTTTTGGGCATAGGGCGGTAGTTGAGCCAACGAGGATAACAGGTAAGATAACCTGGTAACTCATAAAATTGCGCATCGGCTGTACGCTAAAACGTGCAGCCGATGCTTTTAAGGTTCCTATGAGAATAACTATCGCTTTATTGGTTCGAAATCTACATAGATGAATAATAAGGAGGTAGAAAATTATACCTTCAATCTATGGTCTCGAAGCAGACTGTAAAGTCTTCGAGATCCACAGCGTGACGGACCAGTTTGCTAGATTCTCGAAAATCTTGGTATTTTGGTCCGTTGTCTACTATAATCGACATAGGTAACATCACGGCTAGACGGAATAAAAGACGAATAGGGTGAACTAAAGCGAGTAACAACACGGTCACTACTAAAAGTCCTCCGGTAGAGCGGGCCGTTCTCGTGGGTGTAGAGTCCACCAAGCGGAATGGCGGAGCAATACCAATAAAAGAGTCCATGCAGGAGCTAGCGCAGTTAGCTACCACGGCTGGAGCTAGCGTCGTATCCTCTATTACTCAAAGGCTGGAACACCCATCGCCAACCCACTACATAGGCAAGGGAAAGCTGGAAGAGCTTATAGCCTTGAAGGATGATACCGAGTCCAACCTGGTCATCTTTGACGACGAGCTTTCTCTAAGCCAGCAGCGTGAGCTGGAAAGGGCGCTGGGAGGAGCCAAAGTCATTGACCGTACCGCGCTTATCCTGGATATATTCGCTGGCCGCGCCCAGACCCATGAGGGTCGTCTTCAAGTAGAGCTAGCGCAGATGGAATATCTGCTGCCACGTCTGGCAGGACAATGGAGCCACCTGGAAAGGCTGGGAGGCGGTATCGGCACCAGAGGTCCTGGTGAGTCTCAGTTAGAGACCGACAGAAGATTAGTGCGCCGCCGCATATCTCATCTAAAGAGCGAGCTTGAGGAGGTGCGCAGGCACCGCGGCCTGATACGTCGCCGCAGAGGTGTACGAGGCGTGTACCAGGCGGCGCTGGTGGGCTATACTAACGCCGGCAAGAGCACACTCCTTAATGCTTTAGCACAGGCTCATGTGCTATCGGAGTCTAAGCTCTTCTCAACTCTCGACCCGACCACTCGAGCCATATCTTTGCCAAGAGGGGGTGAGCTACTGCTAACCGACACCGTAGGGTTCATCCAAAAGCTGCCCCACCAGCTTGTAGCTGCCTTTAGAGCTACTCTCGAAGAGCTACAGGAGGCTGATGTCTTAGTCTATGTAGTTGACATAACGCACACAATGGCTTTAGCGCATTACAATACGGTACTAAGTGTGTTAGGGGAGCTGGGGCTACAGGACAAGAAGTTTATTGTCGCCGGTAACAAGATAGACAAGATCGAGGACAGCCAGGCGAGCGCCCAGCGCCACGGCACGTTGATTATGAAATCGGCCCTGCCATCTGTGTCTGAGGAGGATATGGTCATAGTCTCGGCAGCAAAGGGATGGGGACTCGACAACTTGTTGAATAGCATATCCGGAAAGTTAGAGGAGACGATGCCGAGGATAACGGTACGGATCCCGTATAACGCCGGCCGGATGGTGGAGTTATTTAGAAGATATGGCTCTATAGAACAGCAAAAGTATCAGGAGTCGGGGACTTTAATCAGCGGAAAAATACCGGCGCGGCTGCTGCACCGCTTCTCTGAATACCTGGTAGCTAGCTAGCTTTGTAGTCTGCTGCTTAGAGAATAGAATATTACAGCCGCGAAGGCACCGCCCGTATCCTTTCGAGAGCCTCAAGGAACGGGCTACGCTAGCTCTTTTTTATCCTTCGTTCGTGGGTGTCAGTCCCCTAACTGGCACGGCGGATTCGGACTGCAAGGAAAACGTGGCCCGCCGATGGTGAGCCTTCGATGACTCAGGACAGGCCTGTTGGACCACTCTTACCCCATCGCTCGTTGGTATCCTTCCAACCCTCTACCTGACGGAACACTCTAAATGAGACTTCGTTTGTGGCAGACTCAACGACCAGGCCGGCAATTATCAGACTTTCAAGGACCTCGTTAGACGTTGCGCCATAGGAGAAAGCCATCTCCATATGGGCCTTGAGGGCTGCGTCATTACGCAGAGCAGCCGCTGCTGCGAGCGCAATCAATTCGTTGACTTTGGGATCTAAAAAGCCGCCCCTGGCCAGTACCTTGATAGTATGACCAGCTAATATATCCGGACGGCGTTCAAGGATCCGTTCGGAGATGGGGACCGTTCCATGTTCCTCTTCAAGAAGCTCCAGCAACTCTTGGCCTAAACCTGTGGAATCGCTGCCAAGCTCCTCTATGAGCCTCTTTATATCATCCTTGTCCATTTAGGTGCTAGCCTTGAGTGGTAGAGAGGTTAGTGTCCTCGGCGAGACCTTCCGGACTTAGGCCACTGGCCTTTCTTATAGCCTCGTACACCCTTAGCATCTCCATATCCCTTTGATTTGGGTAGTAGTATGGCATGACGGTTACTCCACCGAAGGCCATGATGATCTCCATGTGATCGTCTATGCAGAAGTCTGGCTTGGGGCTGACGCCAAGGCTAGCTAGTCGCTCGTGGTGCGCCCACAGAGGCTTAACAAAGCAGTCTTTTATAAGGTCCTGTAGGTTATGACGTTTTATTATATCCCACCTTAGGCCCACGCCTGACCATATATAGATATCATGGCCATCCTCAATTAGCTTTTCAAAGACTTCTTGCACGTGCGGCCTAAGACTTTTGTCGTCGGCGATTAAGGTTGCATCTACATCAAAAAATACGTTCATTCCACACTTTCAAATTGTTAGTATTTAAGTAAAACCAAAATTCTATTTCGTCTTCCTAAGCTAGAATGCGAGACAAGTTACCGTCCTCTTCACGCCTGCAAGATGCTGAAGCTTGGTTCGGATAAAATTTCCTAAAGCATTATTGTCCTGGGTCTCTACCACTGCAATTATGTCGTAAGGCCCGGTGACTGCATCCGCTGCCGTGACTTCAGGTAAAGCTCTAAGGTCGTTCAGGAGCTTGTCTGAATTGCCGGCTTCTATTTCAACAAGTATATACGCTTTCACCATGGCTGCTATCCACCAAACGCTATATGATATCAGATACCAGATGCCAGAGGATTACTGTGTCCTACCAAACGGCTAAATAATAGTAGGCTATCGGTGCATTTGAAAAGGTAGACGTTGTAATCATACCTATTTTGGCCGCTTATTGCCAGTCTTTACTGGTTGCTGGAGGGATGATACTTTTTCCACTCCTGCTGTAGCCGCTTGGGGTTGACGTGAGTATATATCTGCGTAGTGGATACGGAGGCGTGGCCCAGCAATTCCTGGACAGTGCGTATATCCGCTCCAGCTCTAATCAGTTCGGTAGCTCCATAATGACGGAAAGAGTGAGGGGTAGCTTCGACACCGGCCAGGCGGGAATACTTGCGCACCATGGACTCAATCGCTTGTCTGGTAAGGCGCATCTTCTGGCCGTCCTTATCTTTCGGGTCGGGCTTGTGAGCGCGGTCATGGTGGATAAATAGGGGGAGAAACTTGTCCTGGCGCTCGTCCAGATAGGCGCTAATAGTAGAGCTGGACCCCTCTGAGAAGAAAACGGTGCGGGGCTTCCTACCTTTGCCAACAACCACCGCCAGGCCTTTGCTCCAGTCGACTGAGTTGCGGTTAAGAGAAACAAGCTCGGATACTCGCAATTGCGTGGAAAAGAGAGTCTGGAGAATAGCCTTGTCACGAAGCGCAATAATACGCTGCCATCCTTGTTGATCATCTTTGATGATACTTAACATAAGTGGTAATCGCTCATCCGGATTGGGCACTCTGGGCGGGAGCTTGGGCAGCTCTATTAGCTCAACGTTTACAGTCGCGATCCCCATTTTGGCAAGATATTTAAACCAGTTGCGCAGCACGACTAGATATTTGCGCCTCGTAGCAGGAGCCAGCCGGTCCTTATATAGCCTCAGTCCAAAATTACGTATCTGGTCAATAGTTATCTTGCTCACGTCGTCATAGTCTGTAAGGCCCTCTGAGTGGGTCAAGAAGCTCAGGAAGCGTCCCATAGCATACGCATAGGTCTCAGAGGTCAGTTGAGCCTTGTTGACCTGAGCTAGATAGTCCGTATAGAGTCTGGCGGCCGTTATTATATCCATATCTGTACCTATATATGTTTCCTAATATTCCATGCTTTACAGAATGTTGATTCTAGAAAGCATAGAGTTTGTGTTGAAATTGCCTTAGACAGCATTTGTACTCTGGCAACCGCCGCCATGAACGGCGGGCCTGAATAATCTTTATAGAGGCCCGGCTTTATGATATTTAAATTCTTGCTCGCGCAATGCTGGTCGTTGATCTGTATGTAGGGGCGCACCTGGGTGTGCGCCCTGGACCCTCGGCGTTGCTAGGACTGAGACCAGGGCAGACACCCAGAGCCTGCCCTGAGGCTCTCGAAGGGTCTGCCCCTACGATGATAATGCCCCGAAATTGATTGGGCATCGCTACATGTACATCGTCTCTCATACGCGATTAAGTTGTTAATAATCATCAGGCTGGCGGTCGCCTATCTTCCTCGGATTATCCAATTAGATAAGGTAATGCTCATAAGCCAGTACCATATAACTCCTGCTTCTATCCTGATAACGGAGCTAACTAAGGGATGTTGCTAAAAATTTAAAGGCTAACATGAGCCAATTGTAACGTTTTTGTGATACAGCAATATTGACAGTGCCTATATCTTGTACTAATATACCTTTACGACCCAATATATGGGAAACAATTTTGGCTTGGCTACGTTGAATATTAAGCAAAGGGCTTGTCCCCTATCGAAGATGCCTGATCTATCGGCAGAAACTAGCGCTAGTTATGAAATGCCCTTATTGCAGCGATACCAACTCGAAGGTAATCGATTCACGAGACGCTGAGAACGGCATCAGGCGTCGTAGAGAGTGTTTATCCTGTGCTCGTCGGTTCACTACCTATGAGCGGATAGACAGTCAGAACCTGTTTGTTCTAAAGAAGGACGGCCGTAGAGAAGGCTTCGACCGGATGAAGCTGCTGTCTGGCCTGCGCAGGGCCTGCGAAAAACGTCCCCTGCCCACCGGCGCTGTGGAGCGCCTGGCGGAGGATATAGAGGAGGAGATCGGCGCTCTCGGCCGGGCTGAGGTCCCCAGTTCCCTGATTGGTGAAAAAGTGATGGATAGACTCAAGAAGCTGGACCACATAGCCTACATACGCTTTGCCTCTGTGTACCGAGACTTCGCGGATATCGAGGAGCTTAAGCAAGAAGTAGAGACTCTATCCGCAAGCAGGTCTCGCACTGGCCCGCCTTCCAATCAGCTTCCTCTCATAGCGCCGGAGGAAAACGGCGCTCCCGCTCCACGGCGACGGCGCGGACGGTAGGCCATAATTAGTATACGCATTTATTATGTCAATTAGTATCACAGGGAGAAAGAAAAATGGCAAAAGTACCGAACTTTGCAGAACATCTCAATAAATTTAAAAATCTAGAAGATGATGACAAGGCAAAGGCCAATGACTTGCTCAGACGCAAGCTCCTACAGGAGATCAAGGAGCTTGAGAAGAACAAGAAGGATCTACATGAACATCAGCTTCTAAAACTTGCCGAACTCAATCTAGAGGACATATTAGGCATTGCGAGTAACGATAGTTCAATTGTTATGCAGCTCGATGATATTGCAGGTGAGATAACACGGATTGACGAAAAGATATCGTTAGCCCAAAAGAAATTGGATAGAATGCCTCCGAATAGAGGCTCGGAGAGGCGAATAGCAACAGTTCTGTAGTGAGATGAATATTTCTCAAGGAGCAATCTTATGTTAACTCACCGAACGCGTGGCACATGGTCTGAATCAGCTCAGAGAGTGCTGGCAGAGCGTTATCTCTGGAAAGACGAAAAGGGACAGTTGAAAGAAGATGCAGATGGCATGTGCTGGAGGGTGGCCGAGGCCATCGCACAGGCTGAGAAGCTCTTTCAACCGTCGATCGATAACGCCAGGTTCCAGGAGATAGCAGAGTCCTTCTACGATATCATGATAGAGGGAAAGTTCATGCCCAACTCTCCTACCTTGATGAACGCAGGCAAGGACAACGACCTCCAGTTCTCCGCCTGCTTCGTCCTGCCGGTGCCGGACTCTATAGATGGTATTTTCGATTCTATCAAGCACGCAGCTATCATTCACAAGAGCGGGGGAGGCACCGGTTTTGCCTTCTCCCGCCTGCGCCCTGAGGGGGCCACGGTGCAGACCACGGCTGGCGTGGCCAGCGGGCCAGTCTCTTTCATGAAGATATTCGACGCCGCCACCGAGCAGATTAAACAGGGCGGCACCAGACGTGGCGCAAACATGGGCATCCTGCGGGTAGACCATCCCGATATTCTGCAGTTCATCAACTGCAAGCTGGACGGCGGCATAACCAACTTCAACATCTCCGTCGCTGCCACAGACAAGTACATGGACGCGCTGGAGCGAGGTGGAAGCTATGACCTGATCGATCCACACTCCGGTGACGTTGTAGGATCGCTGGATGCGGGTGAGGTCTTCAGGCAGATAATAGAGGCGGCCTGGCGCACCGGAGACCCCGGGCTTGTGTTCATAGACCGCATCAACCGGAGCAGCGCCAACCCTGTGCCAACCCTGGAGACCATAGAGGCCACTAACCCTTGCGGAGAGCAGCCACTGGCCCCTTACGACGCCTGCAACCTGGGGTCCATAAACCTGGCCGAGTTCATAAAGCCCTCTGGGATATGGCATTATACGAATGGGTCAAATCCTGCTGACAGGATAGACTGGGAGGACCTGGAAAGAGTTACCAGGGCCGCGGTGCGCTTCCTGGACGATGTGATAGAGGTCAATCCATACCCTCTAGAGCAGATAACCAAAGAGGTCAAGGCCAACCGCCGCATCGGTTTGGGAGTTATGGGCTGGGCGGACATGCTCTATAAGCTGGGGATCCCTTACGATAGCGAGGAGGCCCTGAAGCTAGCTGAGCAAGTTATGTCTTGCATAAAAGAGGAAGGCCATGCCGCATCGACAAGTCTTGCAGAAGAGCGCGGACCTTTCCAGAACTGGAGTCAGAGCATCTATAAGGATGGGCCGCTACTGCGCAACGGCACTGTGACTACGATAGCGCCTACCGGCACTATAAGCATAATCTCCGGCTGCTCCTCAGGGGTCGAGCCTATATTTGCCCTAGCCTTTAGCCATATAGTGGGAAATAGGCACCTGACTTTTGTAAATCCTCACTTTGAGAATGTGGCAAAGGAGCTAGGGTTCGGCACTCCACAGTTGATCGAGGAGGTAGCTCACAAAGGCACTGTGGAGAATATACCTGGCGTGCCGGAAGAGGTACGGAAGGTCTTCGTCACCGCCCACGACATAGCTCCGGAGTGGCACGTGCGCATGCAGGCTGCCTTCCAGAAGCACACCGACAACGGCGTCTCCAAGACCGTGAACATGCCGAACTCAGCCACCGCAGAGGACATTGCTGAGACATACATGATGGCATATAAGGAAGGATGTCTTGGAATCACGGTGTTCCGCAACGGCAGCAAGGACACCCAGGTGCTACACGTAGGCACAGACCCGTCCAAGAGCCACGAAGAGGATGACCATACCGATAAATCGAGTATCTTCGATAAGGAAACACCATTATATTCCCCTGCTGGTACGGATGGTAAGATAAAGCCAAGGCCCAGGACCGTACACGGAGCGACTCACCGAGCCGAGACACCGCTAGGCAATGCCTTTATCACGGTTAACCGCAACGGCAACAACGAGCCTTTTGAGGTCTTCATGAACGTTGGGAAGGCCGGCAGCGATATAGCGGCGCTGGCCGAGGCTATGGGACGTCTGATATCTCTGAACCTGCGCTTGCCCTCTCCTATGTCCCCTACCGAGAGGATGAAAAACATGGCGGACCAGTTGCTGGGCATAGGCGGCGGCAGGAGCCTCGGCTTCGGCAAAGACCGTGTCCGCTCCCTGCCGGATGCAGTAGCTAGGGTGCTGGCTGAGGAACTGGGCATAGCCACAGAGGATACATCCGATGCAATCGTATTAGGTGAGCACGCTCCCGGCAAGATCGCAGACATCTGCCCTGACTGCGGACTAGCCGCGCTGGTCTACGAAGAGGGCTGTCAGAAGTGCTACAGTTGCGGCTTTAGCGAATGCTAGTTTTAGCGTGGTGGTCCGCCGCCGTGAAATGATTTAATGTAGGGGCAGACCCTTCGAGGGCCTCAGGGCAGGCTCTGAGTGTCTGCCCTTTTCTGGCTAGTATCCAAAAGTATAGGCTCACTTGCGGACAATAGTGATTAGGGTGCACACACAGGTGCGCCCCTACAGGCCCGCCTCTTACTTTTTAGTACATTCCTCGCAGGGACAAAGAGCGCGTAAATATTCGAAAGGATATATCCCGGCGTCGTGCCCGTCTCCCCATAACAAGCGCAGTGCGTAGCGGCCAATTAGGGTTGCGTCCTCCAGCTTCTCCTGCCCCACCAGCATAGATGATGGAAGTAGAGGTATGTATCCTATATCTTTCTGCTCCTCAGGGGTCCCTGGTCTACAGGCAGCACAAGGACAATTTCTCCGCAGGTACACTACTGGATAAAGGCTCTTATGGCCTTCCTTCCAGACGATAAGCATGTAACCCTGGGTACGGTCTATCTTTATGTCAACTGGCAGTGATGGATTAGTGGTAGTCATATAGGTGGTACGCTGTTAGCCCTAACTCTTTATTCTTTCCCTCTGTTTAGCAGTGCTCAAGTCCTTATCTGCCGCACGGACCAGGGAATCGGCAGACACAGCATCGGCGGGAAAAGTTGAGATACCATATTGAATAGGAAGATTCACTCTTTCCCCGTTTGGCAGCAGAATCCCAGTCGAGGCCACATCCTGCAAACGCTTGGCCGCCACAGCCGCTCCCTCTTTGGGAGTCTCTGTCAGCATCACTATAAACTGGTCCCCTCCATAACGGCCAATCAAGTCGGTGTTCCGCAGCACCCGGCGCAGCACGCCCACTGTGAACCGCTTCAGAATCGCCTCTACCATCAACCTGCCGTGCCTCTGATTGAAATCGCTAAAGCTTACCAGGTCCACTATGACGATGGAGATCGGATGATTATAACGTCGTGCCCGGTCGATCTCTGTTTCTAGACGGCTTTGGAAATACGGGTACGTATATAGACCGGTTAGCTGGTCTGTGATATCAAAGGAACGGATCTGCTTTTTAGCGTCCTCTAAGTCTTGCCCATAATAGTTTATGATATCCTGTTCGCGCTGGATAGACTTATTACCCAGGGCACGCCATCTCAGTATTACGCCAATCACGACCACTATCTGAAGGCCACTGACAATTAGGTGAATAAATGGAAATACCAGCTCGAGAATCTGTAGCGCGGCCAATAGGACCAGGAGGCTTATGGTAATAGCGTCACTATTTGGACTGGGGCCTTTACTGCCTCTCGGCATCTTCGGATTTTTGTTTGAGGTTTTTCCTGGCATATCCTCTATTGTCACCAATCAGATTTATCGTTTACTTTACAAAGAGATGCCTCTCGCCTCTGCCACAGTATGCAAGTCTTTGTCTCCTCTACCACTCAAACAGACAAGGACTATAGCATCCTTGGGCAGGTCCTTGGCGAACTTGGCGGTGTAAGAGAGCGCGTGAGAGGGCTCTAGGGCTGGGAGAATACCCTCGGTCTCAGCTAACAACTGAAACCCTTGCAGGGCCTCTTCGTCGGTTGCTGACACGTACTCTGCCCTACCTATCTCCTTATAATAGCTGTGCTCGGGACCAACCCCGGGATAGTCCAGGCCAGCCGATATACTGTGCGTCTCCGTCACCTGTCCATTATCGTCCTGAAGCAGGTAAGACTTGGAGCCATGCAGCACTCCAACTCGGCCGGCCCCCAGAGTAGCCGCGTGCTGGCCGGTAGCTATGCCCCTTCCCGCTGCTTCGACACCTATCAACTTTACTTCCTTATCATGTGCAAAAGGATAGAAAATGCCCATAGAGTTGCTGCCGCCGCCAACGCAGGCTATCACATAGTCCGGCAGCCGGCCAGCCATTCCCAATATCTGTTCTCTGGCCTCTATACCGATAACCGACTGGAAGTCTCTGACCATCATAGGATATGGATGCGGGCCAACAACGCTGCCGATAATATAAAAGGTGTGATTCACATTAGTGACCCAGTCTCTTATGGCCTCGTTTATGGCATCCTTTAGAGTCCGGCTTCCGCTGGACACCGGCCTCACCTCTGCTCCAAGCAATTTCATACGAAAAACGTTTTCAGACTGCCGGCGTATGTCTTCCTCCCCCATATACACCACGCACTCTTGTCCCAGCATCGCGCATACTGCAGCCACTGCAACTCCATGCTGTCCTGCGCCAGTCTCGGCGATTATCCGGCGCTTGCCCATCTTGGCCGCTAGCAGCGCCTGCCCTAGAGCGTTGTTAATCTTATGCGCCCCTGTGTGAGCCAAGTCCTCACGCTTTAGATATATCTGCGCACCACCTACACGCTCAGTTAGGTGCCGTGCATAATATAGAGCCGTCGGCCTACCTGCATAGTTTGTCAGTAAATTATCCAGTTCCGCCTGAAATTCAGAGTCGGTCTGGGCCTGAGCGTAAGCTATCTCAAGCTCCTCCAAGGCCGCCATTAGCGTTTCAGGCACAAATTTGCCGCCGAAGGGGCCAAAACGTCCGGCCTCATCAGGCATTTCGGTTTGTGAGAATGTTGTTGACTTATTGGTCACAGATAGCACCTCTATAAAAAGAACACGATCCGTGCAGCGAAGCTTCAATACCTTGGCTACTACACGGATCCGCTATTGTCTCGAACTTATTATTCCTAGTTTATCATAAGTTGTCTACTCAAATTAATTTTATCATACTGACCGAGCACAAACCACTTGACTGGCACTACCTGCTTAAGACTGGTGGCATGAAGGCGAATTATACAGTCATTACAAAATTTGTTGACATCACGTAGGAAAAGAAGTATCTTTGCTGCGACTGGTATTGCAAAATAAAAGCTTATATATAAAGATGGTATTATGAGGATTGGGGCTTTTGAGATTGAAGAGCATCTACCGGACATGAGGGACCCTCATGTCGTAACCGTGCTTGTTCCCTGGCTGGACGCAGGCAAGGTCGGAGCTTTGGCCTTGAATCAACTTAGGGACTACTTTGGCGCCAGGGAGTTGGGTAAGCTGGCAGTGCCAGGACGGTTCTTCGATTTCACGCGCTACCGCCCCACTGTTCACTACGTCGATGGTGAGCGAGTGCTTACCATGCCGAACACTACAATAAGCTATGCACGTCCTGATGAAGGGCCAGACCTTCTCTTCCTTCACATGCTGGAGCCACATGCCTTCGCCGAGACGTATATTCAGTCTGTCTTGCGCCTGCTTACGTCATTAGGAATCAAGCGCCACGTACGTCTGGGAGCGAGTTACGGCTCTGTCCCTCATACGCGGACTCTTCCAGTAAGCTACTCCCTTAACGGGCAGCGTATTGACCTAAGGACCGGTGAACCGATCCCACAGCAGGGCTTTTACGAGGGGCCGACGTCGATCATGAACTCAGTGACTAACGGGATGGAAGAATCGGGGATAGAGACTATGTCTCTCATGGTGCGTCTGCCATACTACGCTCAACTGGAAGAGGACTACACCGGAAAGGCGCGTCTTCTGGAGACCTTCGCTGACATATATTCTGTTCCGTCACTCTTTGCCGACATTATAGCTAAAGACAAGTCTAGAGGAGAGCGGCAGTATCGAAGGATCAGTGCTGAGCTGGTCAACAATCCCGCAGCCAAGTCATTGGTGGAACAGTTGGAATCGGACTACGACGCTCAACCGAGCCAATCCTCCATTCCTGACACCCTACCTCCTCTGTCGCCGGACATAGAAAAGTTTCTGAGAGAGATGGACGATCAGCTAGGCAATAGCCAGTAGTGACTGTATTAGTCTCAGATAGTCTCCCAGTTGGTGATAGTGAGCAGCCGGATTACCTCGGGAATAAGTACCTCTCCCGTCGGCTCTACCCCTACCCTAAATGTGCTCAGCGCCTGAGCGCCCAGGATCGGTTCCGCAGGATCGGGGAGTATAAGGGTAGTTATGAAGATCACCCTGCCTTCCAGCTCTACCCGAAGACCTGCTTGTGGAAATTCAGCCTCACGTCCGTCAGCTAAAACCACCCAATCTGTACCAGCCGGTTGGAGACCTAGTAACACCGCGAGGGATTCGGGGACCACGCAGTATTGGGAACCAGTATCTATCACTGCATCCACTTCGACCGTGACTTGACGCAGCCAGTCGGAAAATAACACTCGTTTCGTAAAAACACCCATGTAATCCTCTTCGCGTTAACCAATAGGCTCTTTGTCAGAAATTCTAAACTCAAATTATGGCTTACTCAAGATTGACACAAGTCTGAAAATTTAGTATAGTAATGGTGGCTCCGGTGACTCTAGCGAGGTGGCACCACCCGTTCCCATCCCGAACACGGAAGTGAAACGCCTCAGCGCCGACGATACTGTCCAGGCGACTGGATGTGGAAAATAGGTCGTTGCTCGGGCCATTTTAATTTAAAGACTAAAGCGCTCCAGCTTGGAGCGCTTTACCTTTTACATGTACAAGCCGCCGTTTATGTTAATCTGTTGGCCCGTTATATAATCCCCCTCAGTCACCAGGAACCTTACCACAGCCGCTACCTCCTCCGGCTTTCCAAACCGCCCTACCGGAATACGACCGATCAAGGTCTCCTTTATGTTGTCTGCAAGGGCCTCGACCATGTCGGTGCTGATAAAGCCGGGACAGACCGCGTTCACTGTGATATTGTACCTGGCCAGCTCCTGGGCCGCGCTTTTGGTAAACCCAATCATACCGGCCTTAGTTGCGCCGTAATTTGCCTGTCCCAAGTTGCCCATTTGACCTATCACCGAGCTCATGTTAATAATGTGCCCGCCGCCCTCACTCATATGCGGCAGCGCCGCGGAGACGCAGTTATATACGCTATCTAAATTTGTGCTAATCACCTCTCGCCATTCATCCGGGCTCATGCGCCTAAGAGTCCGGTCACGATTGATACCGGCGTTGTTTACAAGTATGTCTAGCTTGCCAAACTGATCAATAGTCTCTTTAATCAGCCGCTGGGCATCCTCAACCTTTGATACGTCGGCCTGTACGGCTACTGCTTTTCCACCACTGCTCTTGATCTCGTTCACTACCTCTTCCGCAGCCTGTTGGTTGCTAACATAATTAACCACTACCGTTGCTCCCGCCGTACTCAATTCAATAGCAACGGCCTTGCCTATACCACGAGATGACCCAGTTACCAAAGCAACTTGACCTTCGATTGAGCCCATGTCTTCTCCCTTTCAGACCGCCTTAGGCGGCCTATATCAAAAATATTCAATGTATCTATCAGGCGCCTGTTGATGTTATGTCAACTAGGTAAGCAACTCTCTAAATTGCCGTAGGGGGTTGATAGTCGCCAAAGACGTCTCTCATAACTCCGCATATTTCGCCGACCGTAGCATAGGACTTCACAGCCTGGAGTATCGGGGGCATGAGGTCATCTGTTCCCTCTGCGGCCCTTTTGAGCTCTCGCAGCGCCTCGCCTGTCTTGCCGGCATCCCTCTCATTTCGCAGCTTGTTCAGGCTTGTCAATTGCCTATCTACTACAGTAGCGTCAGTGCGAAATATCTCTCTGGGCCGCTCGTCTGCATCGACAAACTGGTTTACTCCTACAATGACCTTTTCGCCGTTCTCGATGGCTAGCTGGTACTTGTAGGAACTCTCCTGGACCTCTGTCTGCATATAGCCGCTTTCAATGGCAGCAACGGCGCCGCCCATCTTTGCAATTTTGTCTATATACTCCTGGGCCTTACGCTCCAACTGGTCGGTTAGATGCTCCACGTAGTAAGAGCCTGCTAGAGGGTCGACGGTATTAACCGCGCCGGTCTCGTAGGCGATGATCTGCTGAGTACGAAGGGCTATGCGCTGCGCCTCGTCTGTTGGAATTGACAGAGCCTCGTCATAGCAGGAGAGGGCCATAGACTGGACGCCACCGATGGCAGCGGCCAGGGCTTGTATGGCTGCTCTGGCTATATTGTTCTCCGGCTGCTGCGCCGTTAGGGTAGACCCTCCGGTCTGGGTGTGGGTCCGCAGCATCATAGAGCGCGGGTCCTTGGCCCCGTATCTCTCCTTGGTGAGCCTCGCCCACATTCTGCGTAGCGCTCTGTATTTTGCTATCTCCTCGAAGAAATCGTTGTGGGTGTTGAAGATCCATGAGATGCGAGGAGCAAAATCGTCGATAGAAAGTCCTCTTTCGATGACCGCGTCTATATAAGCGATGGCATTGGCCAGCGTAAAGGCTATCTCTTGCACCGCTGTTGAGCCGGCGTCTCTGATGTGATAGCCGCTGATGCTAATGGCGTTCCAGCGGGGCACCTCTCTGGAGCAGAAGGCAATGAGGTCGGCTGCCAGTCTAATCGTGGGCTTAGGTGGGAAGATATGAGTGCCTCTAGCGACATATTCTTTCAACACGTCATTTTGAACGGTGCCTTCCACCTTGCTCCAGTCGACACCCTGCTTCTCGGCCACGGCAATATACATTGCAAGCAGCACAGATGAGGGCGCGTTTATGGTCATCGATGTGCTGACTTTGTCCAGCGGGATGCCATCAAACATTATCTCCATATCACGGAGAGAGTCTATAGCGACCCCCACTTTTCCCACCTCGCCTTCGGACATCGGATCGTCCGAGTCATAGCCCAGCTGCGTTGGCAGGTCAAAGGCGACGCTGAGGCCGGTCTGCCCCTGACTGAGGAGATACTTGAAGCGTTCGTTAGACTCATCCGGCGTGCCGTAGCCAGCATACTGGCGCATCGTCCAGAAACGGCCGCGGTACATATTAGGCTGAATCCCGCGAGTAAAGGGATACTGGCCGGGAAACCCAGAGTCCTTAAGATAATCATGGTCTTTAATATCGGCAGGTGTGTATAGACCTTTTACAGGAAGGGAACTGGTTGTAAACTCTTGCTGCTCAGGAGACCTGTCAAGCACCCGCTTCAGCGTACCCTGCTCCCATTCATCCTGAGCTTGTTTGATTGCCTCTTGATCTTTATCCATTGTTTATCTCCTGAAACTTGGTTGGCCGACTTTTAATATCACTATTATTTAGATAATGCCGCTATATTTAACAACTAAGAGGAAGACCTAGATTGTCGGCCCGCCTGAGGCTGGTGTAGTCATCAACAAGTATAAAATTCGGGGTATGAGTCTTTCTTCGACTGGATCGACTCCCAAGCCCATCTGTGCGAGAGCTATTGCGCCAAGAATAACTGGAGCATCTTCAGGGCCTATAGATGTCGTTGTATAAATAGAATACTGGTCAAACTCAACACCAATATTGCCGGTAGGTTCATACATTATTTCGCCACTGGCGATCCTGGTGTCTACGTATCCACTTACTATAATATCCAAATCTGCGGCAAGAGTCTCCGGTATCTGGCATAAGTCAGATCCCGTATCAATAACGGCGGTCATCTCCCTTGCACGCCCGTTTCTCGGATTAAAGATCCTGATGTTTCTTGTAAATACAGGCATGTCTAACCTTAACTACACAATGTGCTAAACCTAGGACGAAGAACTCTCCGTAGGCGTTTTAGGGACCAGGACACTGCGTTTAAACTTCATTATCATCTCACCGCGTTGGTTCGTGGCCCTGGTCTCCACTGTAACTATCCCTCGGTCAGGCTGCGAGCGGGACTCCCTCACCTCCAGAACTTCGCTCTCCGAGTATATAGTATCGCCATGAAACGTAGGCCCCATAAACTGAATGCTATCGAAGCCCAGATTAGCCAGGGCTTTTCCGGACACGTCAGGCACGCTCTGCCCAAAGGCTATATCTACCACCAGGTTGCCTACTACCACGTTTCTGCCGAACTGGCTGTCTTTGGCGTAATTGGCATCGATGTGCAAGGGATGATGATTCATAGTTAGCATGCAGAAGAGCATATCATCTGATTCGGTTATAGTCCTGCCGGGCCAGTGCTTGTATACATCACCAACCTTGAACTCTTCAAGATATCTTCCAAACTGCATGCTTTTCTCCTTAGTGTCTTCTTTAATTATTGTCTATAGCGAAGGTCAATACCAATTTAACTCCCTTACGGGTGGGATCTCCTTCCTTTTCTGCCAGGCGCACAGCATAGGTTTTCTGGAAGGTAGGTGAGCCAATAGCTTCATATACCAAAGGCAAACTATTTCTAAAACCAAGAGCCTTGTGGACATCCCTAACTTTTATCTTAACCTTATCTATTCCTTGCTTCCGGGCTGGCTCTATATATTTCTTGAAAGTATAAGCTCTGATCTCGTCTGACTCCGACACTATCTCTTCATCAGGGATATCTATGTAGTCGACCATGGTTTCCTCCTCAGGGATAGGTATACCATCTTCAAGAAGCGACGCCAGATGGAGCTTGATAGCTCCTAGCATGTTCTCCTTGGTTTCCTCTAATGTCTCACCCACGCTTATACATCCTGGCAGGTCTGGTAAATAGGCAGAGAAGTTCTTGTTAGCCTTCTCAATAATCATCAAAAATCTAGGCATATGCCTTGTCTCCTTAGCGTTGTATTCCAGCCTGTCTAAAGATGCTATTTAATGTCTTCGGATGTACATCTATGCTAGGTTTTCCTGCGACGGTCACCTTTCCTGGCTTTTCCAGATGCTTAAATTGCCGATGGCTCCCGCGAACTTCGTATAAATACCAACCATCATCCCCTAGAATTCTAAGCACCTCTCGAACTTTCATTTGATTTGATGGTTATAACGCCTCGTACTGCCTCAGCAGACCTCTAGCTATAACCATCCGCTGTATTTCGTTGGTCCCCTCTGCTATGGCCAGTACCGGGGCGTCGCGGTAATATCTTTCAACTTTCATGTCTTTGGTGTACCCGTAGCCGCCGTGTATTCTCATCGCGTCCAGGGTAACCTCTACTGCGGTCTCGCTGGCAAAGAGCTTGGCCATGCCGGCCTCTACGTCGGTGCGCTCGCCGGCGTCTTTTTTGGCAGCCGCGTTCATTGTGAGCAGTCTCGCAGCCTCTATCTTGGTCGCCATGTCTGCCAGCTTGAACTGAACAGCCTGATGCTCTGATATCGGCACTCCAAAAGTGTAGCGCTGCTGGGCATATCTTATAGAATCCTCAAAGGCAGCTCTCGCTACACCTACAGCTCTGGCGGCTACGTTGATCCTTCCGGTCTCCATGCCATCCATGATCTGGCGGAATCCCTGGCCTTCAGACCCACCAACAAGGTTAGTAACGGGTACCTCAGCGTCCTCGAAAATAAGCTCAGTGGTCTCCACGCCCTTATAGCCTAGCTTCTCTATATCTCTGCCTGCGGAAAAGCCTGGGGCGCCAGCTTCTACCAGAAACACGCTCATGCCACGGTGCGGCGGGTTTGCCTCTTTATTTGTCTTGGTCAGCACGCAGAAAACACCGGCCCTTCTGCCATTAGTAATGAACATCTTAGTGCCGTTGATATAGTAATGGTCACCCCTGCGTGTGGCAGTCGTTACAATCGCTTGAACATCGCTGCCGGCGTTAGGCTCGGTCAGGCACAGGGCTCCTCTTATCTCGCCCTTGGCCATTCGGGGTAGAAAGCGCTCCTTCTGCTCCTCTGTCCCATGTTGCGCAATTACGTATGAGACTATAACATGTGTGTTCACGACTCCGGCCAGGCTCATCCAGCCTCTAGCCAGCTCTTCTACTATTGCTGCGTAGGTAGTGAAGCTTAGATTGAGACCACCGTACTTTTCTGGGATCACAATAGCAAAAAGCCCCAGCCCTTTCATCATCTCAATGATAGCCTCAGGGTACTGGTCCTTGTGCTCTAGCTCGCTGGCTACAGGTATGACCTCACGGTCGACAAACTTCTTTATCTCTGCCACAATCTGTCTTTGTGCATCAGGAATAGTTGATTGCATTTTTTACTCCCGTGTATTGTTCAGAGCGCCTGTGGCTGCCTCTGCCCACTCCAATAGATTTTTGGCCCTTACATAGATGGGCCAGTCTACCACTTGCCCATCCATTCCAACGGCGCCAACGCCGCGACTCTCAGCCTCTTCATATACTTCTATTATCCTTCTGGCCATAGCTATGTCATCGTCACTAGGAGCAAAGAGTCTATTAACAACAGGGACCTGGTCAGGATGAATACAATATTTGCCACGGTATCCCAAACTTTTGGAATATGTAGAGTCCAATTCCAGACGGGATACGTCTCTAAAGTCCATTGTCGGCGTGTCTATGGGGTGTATTCTTGCGGCTCTACAGGCTACGGCTATGGCTGACTTGGCCCACTCTACCTCTTTACCTTCGGGTGTGCGCTGTATGCCCATGTCTATAGTAAAGTCCTCTGCCCCAAAAGAGACTCCTATCATCCTTGGTGAAGCGGTGCAAATCTCCAAAGCTCTGGAGACCCCTATTGCTGACTCAATCCAGGGTATAAGCTTAACCTGGCCTGTTTGCATTCCCCGCTGCCTCTCCAGGATAGTCAGGTATGAGTCCACTTGTTTCACGTAGTCCCCTGAGACAGCCTTGGGGAGACTTATACCGTCCAGACCGGGCCAGACCACAGCCAGAAGGTCTTCTTCCAAAAGTCCGGTATCCAACGCGTTAACTCTGACAAAGAGTAAGTATCCGGTCCTTGGTATATTGGGTATAGTCTCCTTAAGCATCTCCCTCGCCCGCTGCTTCTCCCCGGAGGGCACTGAGTCCTCCATGTCCAGACAAAGAGCATCGGCCCCGGCATTGGGGCCTCTGTCTATGAACCTCTGCTGAATGGCCGGGATGAATAGCAGGCTTCTTATAAGGATCACTTATACTTCTCCATTACAGACCAATCGCGCACCCCGTTCGTGGTGTGCTAGTCGAACCATGAGCGCAGTTCAAGGGAACCCACTATGCCCCAAGAAGTCTGGGTACCTCAAAGGGATAAAATGAGCCAACGTAGCCCGTTCCTTGAGGCTCTCGAAAGGACACTGGCGGTGCCTTCGAGAGCCTCAGGCAACGCCCTCTAACTCTATTTTAGAGGTAATACAAGTTAGTTACTCTCAAAGGGGTACTTATCTAAAAGCACCAAAGCCTCTCCAGTAAGCACCTGCTCCTGGTTCTGGTTCACACATATAGTGCTGAGAGTGACTCTACGACGCTCGGCATCCACAGCAGTTACTTCGGCCTCTGCTGTTATAGTGTCTCCTACGAAGACCGGGCGCATGAACCTGAGACTTTGGCTTAAATAAATCGCCGTTTCACCTTCTTGTGGCAGCTTGATTCCGACCACCGTAGAAATGAACCCCGCGCTGAGCATACCATGGGCAATTCTCTTACCAAACCTGGTCTTGCCGGCATACCCTTCCTCAAAATGAATGGGGTTGGTATCTCCGGTCACGTCCGCGAATTTCACCAAGTCCTCGTGAGTGACCGACTTGGAGAAGCTAATTTTGTCCCCTACTTTTACTTTTAACCCTGTATCTGCCAATTCGGTTCTCCTTCATATCTAACTATCCAGATGGGCATCCCGTTTATGGTTATCCTGAGCTTGTTAAAGGGCTTGGCTTATCGTCAGTACAAAGGTCTAGCGACTCGCTCAGGTGTAGGGGCGTAAGGCCTTACGCCCAGGGCGGTTCGCGAACCGCCCCTACAAGGTCTGTCAAAGAGCAATTTATGGCAGTCCGGTAAGGCCCTGTTTGGGTGCGCCGACCATGCAGACCATATTTCCGTTGGGTCCCTTGTTCTCCATCATTAATTGATGCGAGAGTCCTACCTCTTCAAAGGGGAACACGCGGCCCATGCATGGGTCTACCTTACCCTGGATTACCAGCTCGTTTAAGGCGGCCGCCTGCTGATCGTTGGCGAAGTGAGAGCCTTGGAACCTCTTTTGTCTCATCCAAAGATAGCGTAGATCAACAACAGCATTGTAGCCGGTTGTTCCTGCACAGATAACTACCATGCCTCCGGTATCGCATACAAAGATGGAAGTAGGCACGGTGTCCTCGCCGGGATGCTCAAATACGATCCTGGGGTTCTTTCTCTCACCCACGACTTCCCATAAGGCGGAGCCAAAGGCGCGGGCGCCCTGAAGCCATTTGTTGTAGGCTTCAGTATCGGTCCAGTGAGGCATCATGCCCCAATGGTCAAAGTTACGGCGGTTAATATAGCCTTTAGCCCCAAGTTTTTTACAGAATTCTCCCCTGTCGTCACTGGACACGACAGCCACCGGAATTCCGCCAAAGTGCTTGGTGATCTGTATAGCCATTGACCCTAAGCCGCCGGAGCCACCCCAAATCAGGACTACGTCGCCGGGCTCGACGTGGTGTTCTGACCTACTAGCTAGCATTCTATAGGCAGTGGCTCCAACCAGCATATATCCTGCTGCGGCCTCCCAGGTAAGCTGAGGCGGCTTGGGAAGGCATTGATGGTCCTGCACCTTACAGAATTGGGCAAAGCTTCCCCAGTTGGTCTCATATCCCCAAATCCTCATACTATTGCTCAGCGGAGGATCGCCGCCCTCCTTTATAAAAGGCTCACTGAAGTCCCACTGACCGCAGTGTACCACCACCTGGTCGCCAACCTTCACGTTCTTGACCTGGTCGCCTACCTTATATACAATCCCAGAGGCGTCGCTGCCGCCTATATGGTGACCAGAGGTGTCTCCTTCTCGCTCATGCACGCGTATCACATCGAGAGGCACGCCTTGAGCTGCCCAAACGTTGTTAAAATTAACCCCCGCGGCCATCACAAAAACGAGTACTTCATTGGGGGCTATAGAAGAAGGGACTTCTACCTTTTCTTTCTGGAAAGCCTTTGTCGGGTCGCCAAACCGCTCCCGCCGGATTATTTGCCCATACATATAGGGCGGGACTTCACCAATGGGCGGAATTTCACCAATCTCGTAGACCTCTTTAGGCATGAGACCTCCTTTTTTCTTAGCAGAATGAGAACACAGCAGTACAAACTTTGTTTATTATGGAACAATCAAAAAGTTAGACTTATTTTAATATAGTTTGGGCCATATGAGAAGTGACTAAACCTTGAATGCACGACATCCTGCATAATTATGTGAAGCAAGATGCCTAAAAGAGAGGATTGAGAACAAACATTTGTTCTTTCAAATTGGCAGGCAGGCCTAACTGAGTCACCACCGAGTTAGTACATGCGTAAGACAGCGCTCCATCCATTTCAGCAGAGTAGCAATTTCTGTACTATTTCCGGGAAAATGCCCTGCTTGATGCATGTACCTGTTGCGTCCGTTTACGATGTTGGTTTGATAGGTACTTCTCCATGACTCCGGCAGATTATTTCCATTCGGGCCGGTATTGTCTCTTACGTAAATAAGTGCTTGTCCAAGTATCCTAGGATCCCTCCCACCGTGCGTTAGAATGTATACGGCGAGCGCTGTATCCAAAGCGCGCGTGCTATGCAACACCTGTAATAGCCATCGGCGAGGTGTATTCCTCACCCTGGCACAACTCTGTACCTCTTCGAACTCAGCACTTATCGTAGACTTGTCTGCGGCTTGAATAGTACTCGCTGCAATGAGAGCCTTAAGTGCGTCAATCCTCTTTCTATGACTACTCACCTGCGGCCTTCCGGAGCCAAGAGGAGACAATGTCGACTGTGCTCTGAACTGCGCTTGCTTCTGTTTCTGGGATTATGGTTAACCCAGCCAATGCGGCTGCGCCGAACGGCTTTAGTGGGTCCAAAGAGGATGCTGAAGTACCTCCTGTTATCAATACGCTAGCGGACCAAGTAATGAGATAAGGTATGCCGCCGTCCATATTAAAATTCAGCCAAAAGTTGGCAGCTACGTAGGGCTTTAACAAATTGCTCAAAGGCCGAGGTGTAGCATTTTTCTCTCTGATAATGACCACACTGTCTTTTAGCTCAACGTCTCCAAGCGACCTAGGTAGCCGCTGTTCAAGAGACCATAAATCAGGATGACTATACTTTAGACTCAATGCAAAAGAATCTACTTGTTGGGCGCTAAGCTTAATATGGCGTTTTTCCCCTGCCGCTGATCCTTGTAAATAACGGCATGAAAGCATGAACAAAAAATCTGCCCTCTCCCAGACCAGAGCGCGAGCCTGAGCCGGTATCTCTTTCATATTTATATTTTCAGGTCGGTCAGTGAGCGTGGCACGGAGGTTTGCTGGCGATTCTATGCTTACAATCTGGTGGAAATCTTGATGGGCTGATGATAGCTTAGGGGCACGTTCGAGCATGCCCTCGGTATAAGCGAGCACGCAACGTGTATGTTTAGGTAACGCCAGTCGAGACAAGCCGAGACGCGCTCTAAGCCGTTTCAGATTTTGGCGCTCAGCTTGCTTTGGTACAAACACAGCCACCAAGTCACCGGATCGACCCGCTAGTACATCAGGGCCCTCGAAGAGATCAGGATTGACGGCTACGGTGAAGTCATCACTGAGCTCGCGTGCGATAGTGCCTAATATCTCATTGCGATGCATCCCTTAACCTCGAATACCAGAAGCGGAGAGCAAATCGGTGTACGATACACTACGAGTATACGGGACACAATACCATCATGGAAAAGCATCTGGCCGATGACTGGGCGGCGGGCACGCAGCGCTACCTCAACGCACGTCCAAGACGGCGTAGTACCTCCGCTATAGACGGAGCCGAGAGGAAGACGGTGTTTGGGGCTGATTGGTTAAACTCACGGTAGGGATCGCTGCGGGTGAAAGCCTCTCTATCCTCACTCTTCAGCCATGTGGCTACCCGGATGTACTTGCTGGGATCGCCTCGAAACTTCAACAAGCGCACGTTCACACAACCGGGGGCTTCCACCAAGAGCGAATAAAAATCGGCCTCTCTCTTTTCAAAGTCCTGTTGCTTCCCGCCAGCCACATGGTATTCGATGTGGATCGCATGTCCGGCGGCTTCCGACTTCTGCTTCCCCTCAGCCTCAGCCACTGTTTCGTAATACTCAATCTGTGGCGGAGTGGTGTAAAGTCCTTCCGGCCTGGCCTTCAGGTAGGCTTGTAAGTCCTCGCTGCGCCCCCACGCCTCCTGCGACGCCCTGTCCTTCCAGAACCGCAGCGCCAAGTGCTTGCCAGGGCCGCCGAGGAACCTAAGAACGTAGGCGGATGAGAACCCTCCGTGCTTGCCCATAAGCTGATGACCGCCGGCCAGGCGCTCCTTGGCCTCCTGCTGCCGACCTCCCGTCACCTGCAACTCTTCATGCACTACAAACATGGCTTACCCTCCCTGACTTTAAAAATAATTAGCTTAGAACAAGCAGAGTAGCAGATTGTATCATTGCGAGCGGAGCCAAACACCCCCGGATTTCCTCCATGCTTATCGTCTGGCAGAGATTGCTTCCGAATTCTACCCTACCTACCGCGTCCAGGGACGTACCACGCATGTGATGAGTCTAGCCTTTATCTCTCCAGCTACCAGTGGCTCGACCTTAGTCATTTGCAGCAACGTCTCAGCCCGGCCTCGCACAAACCGTGTACGAATCGTGTCGCGAAATACTGCCGGGTTCTTGAAAGCCTCACTCCACGATCGACCGAGTCCTTCATACGCGTCCACCATGACGTAAGCCCTTTCTCCCCTCTAACTTTTCTAAAGTATATCTGCGCATTCATAGGATTGCTAGGGTATTCCTTCGCCCATCTCCCACCACTCAAAGGACCCCCGTTCAAGAGGGGATATGTAATCAAATTATACATTTGAGCATTCACTATGACTTCATGGTGCTGGAGCACCATTGACGTGAATGGCAGCAAGAGAAGATGACAGGCAGTATAAGCGATTCAGTATACTGACCATGCGCTTGCTCATATGTGAGCAGGCCCATAGATTGATTGACTAAATAAGTGTATTATACTTATCTTCCCTTCCACACCGGCTTGCGCTTCTCCACAAAGGCCCTGGGGCCCTCTTTCTCATCCTCAGTACCATTCACTTCTGTATTGACGTTAAGACTTGCAACCACGCTAATGGGAAGCTCAACCCCGATGTCCAGTACGTATTTCTTAGTGGCCCTCACTGCCAGCGGCGCGCACTCTAACACCTGGTCAACTAGCTGTTGTGCGGTCGCCATTAGCTGGTCCGCTGGGACTACCCGGTTCACAAAACCCCATCTCTCGGCCTCCTGAGCGCTGATGGTACCTCCAGTGAGCATTATCTCCGCCGCGATTTTGCGGGGCATACTTCTTATGAACCTACTTCCGGCCATCAGCGGCACCAGACTCCGCTTTACCTCCGGAAGGCCAAAGCGTGCGTGCTCAGCAGCAACTACCATGTCGCAAGTCGAGGCCATCCCACATCCTGCTCCGTAGGCCACCCCGTTTACTGCGGCAATAATGGGCTTTGTGATAGCACCAGACATGATACTAATATTTCCGCCTGGTCTGGTGGGCCGCTCCTCTATCCCCTCAGGAGCAGGCGAATCAAAAGAGGCCGCTCTATCTTTAAGATCGGCGCCGGCACAGAATGCCCTGTCCCCAGCTCCTGTTATTATTCCTATCCAGGTATCAGGGTCAGTCTCAAAATCGGAAAGGGCATCACTAAGCTCCCGACTTAACTCTCTGCCCAAAGCGTTCATTCGTTCAGGACGGTTAAGGGTTATATATGCCGTATGATTCCTCTTCTCGTAGATAACGTATTTGTCGGCCATTTTCTACCTGCCTCTCTTTAACTCTTACAACTATCCCTGAGCTTGCTTATTCCTTAGCCATCTCTAACTGCCACGTAGTCGGGGGTCCCAAATGTCCCGCAGAGCATCTCCTGCCAGGTTAAAGGCAAGAATAGCAAGACTGAGAGCAATACCGGGGATCACCAATAGCTTGGGGTCCTCCAGCAGAAATACTCTCCCCGCCTGGCTAATCATCCCTCCCCAACTTGGCGTAGGTGGAGGGCTGCCAAGGCCCAGAAAGCTCAGCGTGGACTCCACTAGCACGGCCGAGCCGAGATCGACGGTGGCTATAACAATGATAGGCGCGGTGATGTTGGGGAAGATGTGTTTAGCCATGATGCGAAGGTTTGAGGCCCCTAAGGCGCGGGCGCCGTCGATGTACACATTTTGCTTAACGGAGAGGACCGTTCCTCGCACTATCCGGCTGGTGCGTGGGATCTGGGTGATCCCTATCGCTATTATGACGTTCACAACGGTGTTGCCCAGCACAGCCATTAACACGAGGGCGAGGACTATAGTTGGCACGGCCATAGCCGCGTCCATGCATCGCTGTACGACCATGTCCGTCTTGCCCTCGAAATAGCCGCTTATTATGCCCAGAATACTGCCAGACCCGACCCCCAATATTATAGAAAAAAGGGAGACAAACAAAGACACCCGTGCCCCGTGGACTATCCGGCTGAACAGGTCTCTGCCGATCTCGTCTCCGCCAAATAGCAGGATAGTTCCGTTGGGGGCAGTGGCGCCGGGGTCCGCTATCCGCATCCCCGTAAACTGAGTGTAAGGATCGTTCGGAGGTATCACGTCCGCGAAGACCGCCGTAAAGACCAAGAACAGGATCAGAATAACTGCCGCTAGGCCCAGAGGCTTCCTAGTTAGCGCCTTGAGCCAGCGCGCGGCTAAATTCCCGCGCCGTCTAATTCTAGTATCCGGTAAAAGTTCCGATATCTCTTGGCTCATAACCCCTCCAACCCGCCTCAGGCGGGGACACTAGCTATATCTGATCCTTGGATCAAACCAGGCGTAGCTCAAATCAACCAGCAGGTTTACCAATACGAACACTGTAGCCATGAAAAGGACGTTACCCTGGATTTGAGGGTAGTCCCGTGCTCTTATAGCTGCAATGGTCAACTGCCCAACTCCGGGCAGCCCGAATATCGTCTCCACAACCACACTGCCACCCAATAGAAAGCCTATCTGTCCACCAATTATTGTAACTACGGGTATCATAGAATTCTTAAGCGCATGCCTGTAAATAATTGCCCGCTCTTTTAATCCCTTGGCTCTGGCCGTCCTTATATAATCTTCTCTAAGTACCTCTAGCAGCGCTGAGCGCGTCATCCTCATCGTAGTACCGGAGAGACGCGCTCCTACAGCCAAGGCAGCAGGTAGTATCTGAAGAAAGTTTTTCCACGGGTCATTCCATAGGTCGGTGTACCCCAATGGAGGCGTCCACCCCCACCACACTGCCGGAAAAACCAGAAACACGGTAGCCAGTACAAAGTTGGGAATAGATAACGTCCCAATACTAAGGAGCCTGCCTCCATAGTCCATCCAGGTGTCCTGACGCACCGCTGAAACAACTCCTATGGGAATAGCGATAGCTACTCCAACAATTATCGACAGGAACGCTAGCTCCAAGCTTACAGGAGCCTTCTTGAGGATTCGATCGATGACCGGCTCTCGACTTGAGAACGAATATCCCAGGTCGCCCCTGACAACGCCACCTATCCAGCGGATGTACTGGATGTGCGCGGGCTGGTCGAGACCCAACTGGGCCTTCAGCTTCTGGATATCAGCCTCTGAGGCAAACAAGCTCTGCTCCATCTGGGCTTCTACGGCATCCCCCGGCGCCAGTCGGATAGCAAAGAAGACTATCAGGCTAACACCCCATAGCACGGGAAACAGCATGATAAGACGCCTGATAATATATTGTTGCATCTCTTACCTCCCTTTTAAGTAATAGACGCTGAAGCCTTCTCCAGCGAGAATAGCCCGAACCCCTACGTGAATAGAGAAGTTATTTTTTATCGGTCCAGGCTCTCTCAACACCCGGAAGTGTATAACTCCAATGTAGCGGTCCCATCCCCTTTATCCAGGGCTGCGATACCTTGAACTCCCACATCCTCGGCAAGGGTATAAAGTACAGATTATCGTGCATGTGCTGCTGGAAGTCTTCGAGCAGTTTCTTTCGCTCGGTCTCTGATACTGCAATTGATTGGGCCACGACAATCTCATCCAGCTTGGGATCGCTTACGTGAGTGTAGTTATTGGTCGCCCCGGTCTTATAATAGCTTAATGTCCACTCATCTGGGTCCATGTTCGCATTTCCGGTTGTCCAACCCAGATCATACTCTCCGCTCCTGGAGTCCTTTGTGCTTGCGCCCGGGTCCGGCCACACGTTCTCACAAGCCAGGCCAGCCTGCTTTAGATCTTGGCAAATGATCTCTGCGGCTATCTTCTCTCCCAGACCCATAGTGGATACCTGCAATGACCCTCGGAACTTCATGGGAAGTCCTGAGTAGCCTCCATCCTTTATAAGCCGCTTGGCCTCCTCAGGCTTGTACTGCCAGTTGGGCATCGACTTTATCTTCTCCTGGGACCAGGCATACGTCGTTATCCCCGATGGTATCATGCTGTTGTAATGTGCCTCACCCTCCATGGCGGTCTGGCTGATTTTATCCCGGTCTATGGCGAAGGAAATCGCTTGTCTTAGCTTGAAGTCCTTGAAGGCGCGCTTCTGGCTCATAATAACCCCGCTTGGGGTGGCCCGCATGACCTTGTTCACGATCATGTTTGGGTTGCCGTCAGTCAAAGACTTGAGTTCTGAAGGAGTGGGGCCCCCGACCACCCACCAAAGGTCTATTTGCCCGGTACGGAACGCGGTAAGCCTGCTAGCAGGGTCATTCATGAAGTATTCCTCGAAGGCGTCCACATAGGGAAGGGGTTTGTTGTCTACCTTCGATATCTCGTGGTAGTCGGGGTTCCTCTTGAGTTTCCACACCACGTCTTTCTCATATGTATCATTCATGAAAGGCCCGGTGCCGATTACCGTCTTGGCGAAGCCACCATCTTTTTCAAATACCTCCCTGGGGAGGATAAAGTTAAAGTTCTGGGCCGTGTACATCAAGAAGGAGGCGACCGGCTTATCCAGATACATTACTATAGTGTAGGGGTCCGGCTCTTCATGCTTTACCACCGACTCCCAGTACAGCTTGCCCTGGGTCTTGCAGGTCTTCGAGAATTCTATATTCCAGGCCACGTCGGCGGAGGTAAACTCCCGGCCATTTACCGGTGGAAGGTTGTGCCATTTAACGCCCTTCTTGAGCTTGAAGGTGTATTTTTTGCCATCCGGCGATGCCTCCCAGGACTCAGCCTCTCGAGGAAGAAGCCTGGTATCATAATAGTCTTCGTTGGAGTAGCGGGTGAGTTTGCCATATATCAGGGCCTGGGGGGACGCGCTGGATGACGCGTTCTGCTCGCAGGGGTCTAGCTGTACAATAGGAGTGGCCCAGTATCTAAGCGTGCCGCCACGCTTCGCAGTACCTTGATCACCACCTCCGCCACCCTGGCTAGTCCCTCCAGGAGAAGACTGTGTCTCACAACCTAACAACGCTAGAGCCAACAGTGAGATCACCAAAACAGATAGACTCATAAACCGTGGCTTCAGCATAATATATCCTCCTATCACTACTCACCGGGCAAGCTGGAAAATAGATGTTCAATTTTGCCTGTACTTGATCCCATCCGGGGGCCATCCATATCTATATCGACGATGATACAAATTCAAACGGTGGCGTCTCCAGCCCGGTGTAGGAGACGCCTAACTAGCTTGTTATATCCCTAACTGGAAAGCTAATCAGGCTTGTTGCTCTAGACCATCCAGTAGCCACCACCAGGAGCGGGATAACCAGAGATGGCAGCCTCGGGACGGTCTGCGGTAATTGTGGCTATCCGTCCTTCTTGCTCGTGCTTATTTATGTTGTGTCACTAAGCTAGTGTTTTTCCATCCAGACGTTTCCAAACATTTGATACTCACTGCCTGCCCCAATCCCCCTGTTAGCGTTATGGACCCAGGGCTGGGCCAACATCAGACCAATGCTCGTGGTGGTCCAAATAGCAGGCGCCTCTTCCAACAGGAGTTTCTCAGCCTCCTGGGAGTACTTCCTGCGCTCCTCTATAGTGAGGGCACGCTGCTCCTTCCTTACGAGATCGTCAAAGGCCGGATTGGAGTACCTGCTGTAGTTCCTGGATCCTCCCGTCGTAAAACCGGGCGCCAAAACACTGTCCACATCCGCGCCCACTACGGTACCTATGGCGGTTGCCATTTGGTACTCCCCATTTGTCGCTCTAGGTACAATAATCCCGTTATAGTCCAGTACCTGCACCTTCACAGCGATATTGAGGGGCTTTAGCTGGTCCGCAAGGAGAGCGCCCGTATCCGCATCAGTGGCTTGCCCCAAAAACTCAACAGTGAAGCCATTCTCGTACCCAGCCTCTTTCATAAGCCTCTTGGCCTCCGCAATGTCCTGGGTCTTGGGCTGTCTATAGCCTGGTTGTGACATGAGCCAGTCCATGGTGTTCGCAACATCGGGGTACAGCGGGGAGGTTACGGGACCTGATATTGTCGTTATACCATCACCGATTATGTCCCGGATCTGCTGCCTGTCTACGGCCAAATGCATTGCTCTCCTGACTCTAACGTCGTCAAAGGGCTTTGCCGTCACGTTGATGACGATTCTTAAATAGTGTGCTGTCGTGGATATGTATGGCTTAGCGTTGGGGATCTCTTTCTTCAAGACATCCATATTCGTCTTGTTTGGCGTAAAGACGTCTATCTGCCGCGCCCTGAAAGCGGCTACAGCAGCTTGGGCATCTCCGAATAGCACGATGTCAACACCATCCAGGTATGGCAACTGTCCGCCTTGAGAGTCCTTCTTCCAGTAGTCGGGGTTCTTCCTGTAGGTAGCTAGCTGCTGGTGTCTATAGTCGACCGGCATAAACGGCCCGGTGCCAATCAAGCCCTCCAGTATGACCTTCTCCGGGAACTGCTCTACAAACTCCCTGGGCAAGATGAGCGAGCTGACATAGGCTATGCTGTCCAACAAAGGAGCAAAGGGCTCTTCAAGGTTTATTACTAAAGTGTATTTATCAGGGGTATCTATGGTTAATTTTGGGAATTCCGTAGCACGCTGGTAGCGCGGCCTCCACTTCTCCACGATAACCGAAGGGTCGGCCATCATTCTCATAAGGCTGTACTTGGCGTCTTCAGAGGTAAGCTCCCGCCCGTTGACCGGGGCCACATTGTGGAACTTCACACCCTGGTGAAGCTTGAAAGTGTACGTCTTCCCGTCCTTGGATATCTCCCAACTTTTGGCCAGGTCCTCAACGATTGGGTTCTTTGGGTCCTGTATATCCCTGGTTAGAAGACCATTTGCTACCGGCGGTGAGTAATTCCTAGCTGAGCCTGCGATAACGAGATGCGGATCGTTGGGGTTGCCAAAGACGCTCCCGGACATGACAAACTTGCCACCTCTCTCCTTGGCGACTTCAAGTGTAGCCTTACCCCCGCTTTCTGGCTGCTGCCCTTGGGCGCCTCCAGAAGGGCCGCCAGCCGGTGAGCTAGCAGGCTGCTCACTAGGTCCACACCCGACCATCATCAATAGCATAGCCAGGGCCACGGCTAGACCCACTGAAACTGTCGATAACTTCCGTTTTGACACTTGAATACCTCCACACAAACTCATCTTAACCCTAACCTATTGTCCAAACACTGCTACTTGGCTGCCAAACACTCTCTATTTTTGTCTTCACCTCTTACGCAACAGATTATCACACAACTTCAAACGGTGGCGTCTGCTATCCGGCGTGGGTGACACGAGCTTACTTGTTCTCTCCCTCAACTCGGGACCTAATCGGGCTTGTTCCTCCAGACCATCCAGTCGCCGCCGCCAGGTGTAGGACCGCCAGAGATGGCAGTTCCGGGACGGTCTGCGGTAATTGTGGCTATCCGTCCTTCTTGCTCGTACTTATCATGTTGTGTCAGTAGGCTAACGTTTTTCCAGCCAAACGTACTCGTGCATTAGATTGTAGCTGGAAGACACAGACCCCGTGCTAGCGTTATGGACCCAGGGCTGTGCCATCAGCAGGTTACCCTTGGTCTGGAGCCAAATAGCAGGCACATCCTCCAACAGAAGCTTCTCAGCCTCTCGGACATACTTCCTGCGCTCCTCCAAAGTGACGGCACGCTGCTCCTTCTTTACAAGATCGTCAAAGGCAGGGTTGGAGTACCTGCCGGCGTTCCTGGACGCTCCAGTCCCGAAGTTGACCGCCAAAACACTGTCCACATCCGTGCTCACTATGTTGCCGAAGGCTGTTTCCATCTGGAATTCTCCATTGAGCGCACGAGGCACCACCTGTCCCTGGTAGTCCTGTACCTGCACCTTCATAGTGATATTGAGGGGCTTTAGCTGTTCCTGAAAGAGAGCGGCAAAATCGGTGTAAGTCGGAATAGTCAAAAACTCAAAAGTCAAGCCATTCTCGTAGCCGGCCTCCTTCATAAGCCTCTTGGCCTCTGCTATATCCTGGTCTTTGGGCTGTCTATAGCCTGGCTGCGACATGAGCCAGTCCATGTCGGCGAAGTCCGGGTACAGCGGGGAGCTTACAGGACCTGATATCGGCGTTACACCCTCACCGTATAGGTCCTTGAACTGCTGCCTATCTACGGCCAAATGGATCGCTCTCCTGACTCTGACGTCATCAAAGGGTTTTGCCGTAACGTTGATGCGCATATGGGTATAGTTTGTGTTGATGGTTATTAATGCCTTAGCGCTGGGTATCTCCTTCTTCAAGATATCCATATTCGTCTTGGTTGGTTGAAAGACGTCTACCTGCCGGGACCTGAAAGCGGCTACAGCAGCCGAGGCATCCGCGAATTGCACGAAGTCAACCCCATCCAGGTAAGGAAGCTGGCCTCCCTGAGAGTCCTTCCTCCAGTAATCGGGGTTTTTCTTGTAGGTGACTAGCTGCCCAAGTCTAAATTCACCCATAATAAATGGCCCGGTGCCAATCATGCCCTCCAGTATGAGCTTCTCTGGGAACTTCTCCACAAACTCCCTGGGCAAGACGACAGAGGTCGGATAGGTTAAGGCGTCCAACACAGGAGCATAGGGCTCCTCAAGGTTTAGCACCAGAGTGTACTTATCCGGAGTATCCATCCTTAACTTTGGAAATTCCGTGCGACGCTGGAACCGCGGCTTCAAGTTATCTGGCACTAATGAGGGGTCTGCCATGATTCTCATAATGCTGTACTTGGCGTCTTCAGAGGTAAACTCGCGCCCGTTGACAGGGGCCAGGTTCTGGAACTTTACACCCTGATGAAGCTTGAAGGTGTATGTCTTCCCGTCCTTGGACATCTCCCAGCTTTTGGCCAGGTCCGGAACGATTGGGTACTTCGGGTCGTATATATCCCTCTTGATAATCTGATTGGTAACCGGCATGGCGGTACCGCCGCCTGCAACATAGAGATGGGGATCGATGGCGATATCAGCGCCCGCGGACGCGATAAACTTGCCGCCTCTCTCCTTGGCTACTTCAAGTGGAGTCTTACCCCCGCTTTCCGGCTGCTGCTCTTGAGCGCCTCCGGAAGGGCCACCAGCCGGCGAGCTACCGGGCTGCTCGCTAGGCCCACACCCGATCATCATCAATAGCATAGCCAGGGCCGCGGCTAGGCCCACTGAGACTGTCGATAACTTCCTTCTTAACATTTGCACACCTCCACACAAACTCATCTTTACTAGGTCTCGGAACGGTCTACGGGAATTGTGGCTGTACGTCCTTCTTGCTCTTACTTAGTTATGTTGTGTCACTAAGCTAACGTTTTTCCAGCCAAACGTACTCGTGCATTTTGCTGTAGCTCTGATTCACAAGTCCTACGCTAGCATTATGGACCCATGGCTGTGCCAGCAGCAAGGAAACCTTGGTTTGGAGCCAAATAGCAGGTGCATCCTCCAACAGAAGCTTCTCAGCCTCCCGCACATACTTCCTGCGCTCCTCCAAAGTGACGGCACGCTGCTCCTTCTTTACAAGATCGTCAAAGGCAGGATTGGAGTACCTACCGGCGTTCCTGGACCCTCCGGTCCCAAAGTTGACCGCCAAAACACTGTCTACATCCGTGCCCACTATGTTGCCGAAGGCTGTTTGCACCTGGAATTCTCCATTTAGCACACGCGGCACCATCTGTCCCTGGTAGTCCTGTACCTGCACCTTCATAGTGATATTGAGGGGCTTTAGCTGTTCCTGAAAGAGAGCGGCAAAATCTGTGTAAGTGGAAGTAGTCAAAAACTCAAAAGTCAAGCCGTTCTCATAGCCGGCCTCCTTCATAAGCCTTTTGGCCTCTGCTATATCCTGGTCCTTGGGCTGCCTGTAGCCCGGTTGCGACAGCAGCCAGTCCATGTCCGCGAAATCCGGGTAGATTGGCGAGGTTACGGGACCTGATATCGGCGTTATATCCTCCCCGTACAACTCTTTGAACTGCTGCCTATCTACGGCCAAATGGATTGCTCTCCTGACTCTAACGTCATCAAAGGGCTTTGCCGTCACGTTGATGCGCATATGAGTATAGTTTGTTTGGGGGCCTATGAATGACTTGGCGTTGGGCATCTCCTTCTTCAGGACATCTATATTCGTCTTGGTTGGCTGGAAAACGTCCACCTGTCGGGCCCTGAAAGCGGCTGCAGCGCTCGTAGCGTCTGCGAATTGCACGTAGTTAAGCTCATCCAGGTAAGGAAGCTGGCCTCCCTGAGAGTCCTTCCTCCAGTAATCGGGGTTCTTCTTGTAGGTGACTAGCTGCCCAAGCCGGAATTCACCCTGAATAAATGGCCCAGTGCCGATAATGCCCTCCAGTATTATCTTCTCCGGGAACTTCTCCACAAATTCCCTGGGCAAGATGACAGAGGTCACATAGGTCAAGGCGTCCAACACAGGAGCATAAGGCTCCTCCAGTTTCATCACCAGAGTGTACTTGTCCGGAGTTTCCAGGCTTAGCTTTGGGAACTCCGAGCGACGCTGGAAGCGGGGCTTCAGTCTATCTTCCACTAATAAGGGGTCCGCCATAATTCTCATAATGTTGTATTTGGCGTCTTCGGAGGTAAACTCCCGCCCGTTAACAGGAGGGATATTCTGGAACTTCACACCCTCGTGAAACTTGAAGGTGTATGTCTTGCCGTCCTTGGACATCTCCCAGCTTTTGGCCAGGTCTCCAACGATTGGGTACTTCGGGTCGTATATATCCCTGGCTATAATCTGATTGGTCGCAGGGAAGGTGGTAGTGCCGCCTGCAACATAGAGATGGGGATCGATGGCGATATCAGCGGCCGAGGACGCGATAAACTTGCCGCCTCTCTCCTTGGCCACTTCAATTGGAGTCTTACCCCCGCTTTCCGGCTGCTGCTCTTGAGCGCCTCCGGAAGGCCCGCCAGCCGGTGAGCTACCGGGCTGCGTGGAAGGCCCACACCCGATCATCATCAATAGCACAGCCAGGGCCACGGCTAGACCCACTGAAACTGTCGATAACTTCCTTCTTAACATATGAACACCTTCACCTAAACTCATCTTTACCCTAACCTATTGTCCAAACACCCCTCCTTGGCTGCCAAACACTCTACTATGGGAACTTTGAATAGATGTAGACAGCCGAAAAGAGCATAAACATGCGGCTAATGGCTTGGCGCCTCTTCCAGTGAGGGGCTAGGTCACGTGTGATCTGACCCATAGATTGGTTGACCTAATTAAGTGGATTAGCTTATCGTCCCTTCCACACCGGCTTACGCTTCTCTACAAAGGCCCTGGGGCCCTCTTTCTCATCCTCAGTGCCATTCACTTCTGTATTGACGTTAAGGCTTGCAACCACGCTAATGGGAAGCTCAACCCCGATATCCAGTACGTATTTCTTAGTGGCCCTTACGGCCAGTGGCGCGCACTCTAACACTTGGTCAGCCAGTTGTTGTGCCGTCGCCATTAGCTGGTCCGCAGGGACTACCCGGTTCACAAACCCCCATCTTTCGGCCTCCTGAGCGCTGATGGTGCCTCCAGTTAGCATTATCTCCGCCGCGATTTTGCGGGGCATGCTTCTTACAAACCTCGTCCCTGCCATCAGCGGTATGATACTCCGCTTTACCTCCGGAAGGCCAAAGCGCGCGTGCTCAGCAGCAACTATCATATCGCAAGTCGCGGCTATGCCGCACCCTCCTCCGTAGGCAATCCCGTTTACTGCGGCGATTATAGGCTTTGTAAAGCCGCCACGGGTCATGCTAATATTTCCGCCCGGTCTATTAGCCCTTTGCTCTGCCTGCTCAGGAGCGGGCGCGTCAAAGGAGGCCGCTCTATCTTTAAGATCGGCGCCGGCACAGAATGCTCTGTCCCCAGCTCCTGTTATTATCGCTACCCAGGTATCAGGGTCAGTCTCGAAATCGGAAAGGGCATCACCAAGCTCCCAACTTAACTCTCTGCCCAGCGCGTTCATTCGTTCGGGACGATTAAGGGTTATATATGACGTATGATTCCTCTTCTCGTAGATAATGTATTTGTAGGCCATGTTTTTGTCTCCTGTCTTTACTTCTTACAACAACAGATTAAACACACAGCTTTAAACTACGGCGTCTCCTACCAGGGGTAGGAGACGCCAAGCTTACTTGTTCGCTCCCTCGAGCGCAGGCTTAGTCTGGCTTGTTGCTCCATACCATCCAGTCGCCGCCGCCAGGGGTGGGACCACCAGAGATGGCGGTCTCAGGTCGGCCGTCCTTTATTTTCACCTGTCGCTGGCCCGCCTGTCCGCGCAACTGCTGGAAGGAATCGGTGTGCATCCAGCAGCGGGTGCGTCCGTTACCGCTGTTGCCCCCGCTGGACGAGAAGGGATGCGGCCCCTCAACCCTGATATCCCCAGCATAGAAGTCGTGCGCCTCTCCCCTCTTTACACCGTGCCAATTCATGGCTTCCAGGTAGTACTGAGTGAAGAGGGTAAAGCCATCGTATGGGTTGTACACGTCCACCTCGCTGGGGGTGAGCCCCGAGCCCGAATAGAGTTTGCGGGCTAGGCTGTCGGTGGTAGCCTCTACCTCATCCAGGGTGTGAGCGCTGCTACGGGGCCTGAGGCTGTCGGAGGCATGGTTGAGCATGTAGACCGGCGGCTGCTTCATGTTCTTGGCCCGCTCGGCGGTGGTAAAGAGGTAGCAGATGGCAGTTTGGATCGGCAAGTCGCAATCGTAGATACTCAAGGGCTTGCTTATCCACCGCCCGGCCAGGTAGTCCTCTACCGTCAAGACGTCCGGCCGGTGCTGGTAATAGTATCCCTCCGGAAACATGAGGCCGTTCCTATGCTGGTTCACCACGTAAGGGGCCATCCTGTCGTGGTTGGAGCCATACTTGCGGCAGTACTGGCCGAAGGTATACGCGTCTTGGACACCGGCCGCGCCCCAACCGTAGGGATTGGTCCACTGAGCAGATCCAGCGGCAGTAGTCTCAGCGTTCTGGCCTCCTTGATAACCGCTTACGTGGTGGTAGCGGCCCGCCAGGTTATTCAGGATCCTCACTGCCAGGACGGTGTTGGCGAGACCATCGCCTATCATCTGGCCAGTGATGCAGATGGAGTTGGACATACATCTTTGGGTATGGAAGGCAGCCTTGATGTTCTTAAACCCCATGTTGTTGACAACCCATTCCGCGCTCGTCTCGGTGAGACCGTCCTCCGGTCTGCCGGGGGTCGGGATGTACGCTTTAGCAAAGTCCTCAGGAATGGGTCGCGGCGCCCAGAGGTCGCCGGTGCCCGTAGGAAGGACCACCAGTCCATCGACGTCATCTCGAGAAATCCCCGCGTCGTCCAGGGCTTTCTGGGCGGCTATGATAGTGAGTGCGCCTATGCTGGACTCTACCTTTTCATCCCAGCGCCGGGCGGTAGGAGCGTGCCCTATGCCTGCTAGAGCTACCTTTCCCCGGTGCTCCCATACCCCTAGTCCTTCCTTATATCGAAACATTGAATCTGGTGCATCTGGCGTAGGATTGGCCATTATTTTTCCACCTTTCTTATATAACTAACTATCCCATTCTCCAACGAGTAACAGGCTATCCTACCAATTGCCACTCGTGGAGCAATCGGCCCGGCGCTACCTCTTCAAAGATCAACTGAACTTTAGCTTCAAACGGGACCTCGTCCGGCGGCGTGCCCGGAAGATTGGAGAAGAACTTGATATCGGGGTTTTCTTCTAGAGCTATTATGGCAACGTTGTAAGGCTGCATCTCCTGCCACGCCCGGAGACGGGAGTCATATATTACGATGTGGCCGGTTACAGTCCCACGTCCTTGCACCTCGCGCCATCCAAGTTGGTCCGCGGAGCCACAATCTCGACATGCCCGCTCCGGCGGGTACTGCATTCTGTTACAGGCTGTGCAGGTCTGCACTATTAGCCGCCGTTCGTTACAGGCGTCCCAAAAGGGCTTACTTAGCTCGTCGGGCACTGGTATAGGCCTTGGCATATTTCCCCTCCTCTACAAAATTTTGTACACGCAAAGTATAAGCATAGGTTGGATTTAGGTCAATAAGTGTGAAAGACCTTATTTTTACCCGTAGACTGTTCTATTTTATGAACTTTATTCGATCGTTCTTCCACTCCACCTCCATCATAATGAGTAATGAGCATTAGGCCCCTGTTGCTGAAAAAGTCCCCAATGCTACTATGCACGAGAAATTATTTCTTATCCAGCCAGGCTCTCTCGATACCCGGGAGTGTGTAACTCCAGTGTAGCGGCCCCATCCCCTTTACCCAAGGGTGCGAGACCTTGAACTCCCACATCCTGGGCAGATTTATGAAGTAGAGCTGGTCATACATGTACTGCTGGAACTCATCGATGATCTTTTTGCGCTCCTCTTCTGTAACAGCCGTGGCCTGAGCGGCGGCCATAGCGTCGATCTTGGGATCACTTATGTGGGAGTAGTTCTGGGTTCCACCAGTCTTCCACCAGCTTATAATCCACTCGTCCGGGTCCATATTTGACTGGCCGGTATTCCATCCTAAATCGTACTCCCCGCTCCGCTGGGACTTGGTCCTAGCGCCAGAGTCCGGCCAATCATTCTCACAGGCCAAGCCAGCCTGCTTTAGATCTTGACATATTATCTCTGCCGCAATCTTTTCTCCAAGACCCATAGTTGAGGCCTGCAGGCTCCCCTGGAACTTGATCGGAAGTCCTGAGTAGCCTCCCTCCTTTATAAGTCTCTTTGCCTCCTCTGGCTTGTACTGCCAGTTCGGCATCGACTTTATCTTCTCCTGGGACCAGGCATAAGCCTTTATCCCTGAGGGTATTACGCTGTTATAGTGTCCCTCGCCCTCCATAGCGGTCTGGATGATTTTCTCCCGGTCTATTGCAAATGAAATGGCTTGCCGCAGCTTATAGTCGTTGAACTCCTTACGCTTGGAGCTCATCTGTACGCCGCTGTTGCTGGCCCGCATGACCTTGTTCACAATCAAATTGGGGTTACCGTCGGTAAGCGACTTCAGTTCTGATGGAGTCGGCCCACCAACTACCCACCAGAGATCTATCTGTCCAGTGCGGAAGGCGGTAAGCCGGGCGGCAGAGTCATTCATAAAATAGGTCTCAAAGGCGTCCAAATAGGGAAGAGGTTTGTTGTCCACCGACGAGACCTCGTGGTAGTTGGGATTTTTCTTCAGCTTCCAAACAACGTCTTTTTCATATGTGTCATGCATGAAAGGCCCTGTCCCAATAACCGTCTTGGAGAAAGCGCCTTCCTTTTCAGAGACCTCCTTTGGCAGGAGAAAGTTGAAGTTCTGCGCCGTGTAGATGAGGAAGGAGGACACCGGCTTGTCCAAGTACATTACTATGGTGTAAGGGTCCGGCTCCTCGTGCCTCACAACCGGATCATAGTACAGTTTGCCCTGGGTCTTGCAGCTCTTCCAGTAGTCGATGTTCCAGGCTACGTCGGCGGAGGTAAACTCCCGTCCGTTGACTGGAGGAACGTTGTGCCATTTGACCCCTTTCTTGAGCTTAAAAGTATACTTCTTGCCGTCCGGCGATATCTCCCAAGACTCCGCCTCTCTGGGAGTCAGGCTAATGTCATTGTAGTGCTCATTAGCATAACGCGTGAGCTTGCCATAGATCAGGGACTGTGTAGAGGCGCTGGACGATACGCTGAGCTCGCAGGGATTTGTGTCTACAATGGGTGTGGCAAAGTACCTGAGTGTGCCGCCACGCTTTACTGTAGCTTGATCACCACCTCCACTCTGGCCCGGACCTCCGGGAGAAGACTGCGTCCCACAGGCTGCCAATGCTAAAGCCAGGAGTGAGACCACTAGAACAGACAAAACCTTGTACCGTTGCTTCAAAATAAAAGGACCTCCTATACCGCTTTCCTACAAATCTTATCTTTGGAGCTAAAGTCAAACCTGTAATTTACAATCACCCAATCTATTATATCATGCCGCTCCTATGCTTCTTTATGAAAAATTAAAAGGCGGGCTTTTTACTGCCCGCCTGCTACTGCCGGTACTATACTTACCTCGTCGCCACTATTTAACTGTGTTTCAAGTCCGCTTAAGAACCTGACGTCTTCACCATTGACATAGATATTTACAAACCTACGTATCTCTCCACCATCGTCACATATGCGGTCTTTCAATCCGGGGAACTGTGATTCTAAAGCATTGATGCACTCTTGCAGATTGTCTCCGGATACTCGTACCGCATCCTGGCCGCCAACCAGCGGGCGTAACGGCGTTGGTATTCTAACATTGACTTCCATAAGCTCTCTTAGTCACCCTTCTGTTCTTAGTTATAAAGTTATGTTAACCTGCTACAATATCGCCTTCTATGGGATCTACTCTCACTCCGAGTCCAATTACCCAGTCCAGGCCCTTATCGATATCCTCTTCTTTGCCTTCTAGCTCCAGCACAACCCATCCTCTGTCCTCAGTGACATCGGCCCTTCTGATATTGGTAATCACCTGAAACCTATGCCCCAAGTTATGGATTACCGGCTGCGTTATAAGCTCCTGGGGAAAGGTGAACATCACCCTTTTCTTGGCCACGAAACACCTCCTAAAGGCCCATTACGACTGGACCGGCAGAAAATATATTACGACTCATTATTTAACTGCACCATATTTCTCTAGCTTAGCGGCAATGCTCTCTTCAAAAGAGGCAACTGTTGGCTTAATGGTAACAGGGTTATCCAGATGGTCCATAACTGCTTCCTGGGTCTTTAGACCACATCCAGTTATGAAGGCTACCGTATAGTCATTCTTAGATATGATCCCTCTTTCAGCCAGACGCCTTAGACCTGATATCACTACACCTCCGGCAGTCTCAGCGAATATACCCTCAGTTCTTGCCAGTAGCTTCATTCCTTCGATCACTTCGTCATCGCTGACTGAACAGCTAACTCCTCCAGACTCTTCCATGGTCTTGAGAGCGTAATATCCATCAGCGGGATTTCCGATAGCTAGAGATTTCGCGATGGTATTGGGCTTTACCGGACGGATGTGCAGCTCGCCGCTTTCATATGCTGTAGTGATAGGTGAACAACCATCAGCCTGTATTCCTGCCATGTGAGTATCGACAGAGGGTATTATACCCACATCGTGCAGCTCGTTCATGCCCTTCCATATCTTGGTGAAAAGCGATCCGGAAGCCATAGGCACTACTGCCCACTTGGGCGTCTGCCATCCCATTTGCTCTGCCACTTCATAGCCCAGGGTCTTGCTGCCCTCCGCATAATAGGGACGTATGTTGATGTTGACAAAGGCCCAGGGGTATTTATCAGACAGCTCACTGCAAAGACGATTAACGTCGTCGTAGCTGCCTTCTACTGCTATGAGAGTCGGCCCATAAATAGAGGCGCCGATGATTTTGCCCTGCTCCAGGTCGGCAGGTACAAAAATAAAGGCGTCCATGCCTGCTTTGGCAGCGTGCGCAGCCACACTTCCTGCGAGGTTACCTGTAGACGCGCAGGCCAGGACCTTAAAGCCAAGCTCTCTGGCCTTGCTGGACGCTACTGCAACCACACGGTCTTTGAAGGAATAGGTGGGGTTAACACAGTCGTTTTTTATGTAAAGCTCGTTAAGGCCCAGCTCTTTGCCCAGGTTGTCCGCCTTTAAGAAGGGCGTGTAGCCAGCGTTTATATCTACGATGCCCTCACTGTCCACAGGCAAGAGATCGCGATACCGCCACATACTGGGCGGGCCCGAGGTAATGCGCTCTCTGGATATAGTTTTGGCTATTGCTTCGTAGTCGTAAGTAACTTCCAGAGGGCCGAAACAGAACTCACAAAAGTGGATGGGGTTTAATGGGGAAGTCCTTCCACATTCCCTGCATTTTAAAGCCGTTGCGTATGACACCTGTTCCTCCTAGCTTATGAATAAGGCACTAATATTAGCCAGGCAGGCACATATACACTATCCCTCCCGCGTTGACAAGGAAGGCGACGTACAGGTTATGAAGAAATCTACAACTCATAGTTCGGCAAGGTTCTCCTGAGCCAAGTCGAAGGGCTCACCACAAGTATATTTCGAGGTATTTATCCTGGTAAAATGAGACTTTTTAGTAAGCGGAAGTGGGCTGATAATAGCATAGGGGTATAATACTGTCAAGGTTGAGCAAATGAGTGCAAATGAGGTGTTGTTGTTCAGCGATTATGTCAGTAGTTACCTTTTCCTCGCCTGGCGCGGCCTTCTCTTCCGCGGCGCGCGGCTGCCCGCACGCGCCTAAAGCCAGGCTCGCAGCTACAAGAGCAACCAAAGGACTGGTTTTGATTACAGTACTGTGAGGGTCTCTGTCATCTAGTGTTTTTCTACCCACGTTTGGTCCACGTAATGCAGTGTGCCCTCACCCAACATATTGCCGACGTTATGCACCCAGGGTTGGGCCAGGAATGTAGTGTACGGGTCGTACATGATTACCATAGGCACCGTGTCCAGAATGCGTTTCTCAGCCTCCTGGGCCCACCTCCTCCGCTCCTCCACAGTTACGGCGCTGCGCTGCTTGTTGATGAGGTCATCCAGTACCGGGTCGCTGAACTTGCCGTAGTTTCTGGGTGCTTCGCTTAAGAAGTGCGGGGATAGTATGCTGTCGGCGTCGCTGGCAAGCTTATGGCTCATGTAGCTCAACTCAAACTCCCCTTGGGTAGAGCGAGGCACCCACTGCCCAGCGTAGTCTACTTGCTCGGCCTTTATAATAATATTGAGCGGCTTCAAATGGTCGCCCAGAAGGGCGGCCCAGTCGCCGGACGTCGAGCCAGTAGTGAACATTGCCTGCACCTCAAAGCCATCCCCGTATCCAGCTTCCTTCATTAGCCTCTTGGCCTCTGCTATATCCTGGTCCTTAGGCTGTCGATAGCCGGGCTGCGAAAGCAGCCAGTCCATAGTGTTAGCCAGCTCTGCGTATTTGGGTGTGACCGGGCCTGCCACTCGTCCGTTGCCGTGGCCCAAGAGCTCAAGGAACTGCTGTCTATCAATGGCAAGGTGGACTGCCCGGCGTACCCTTAGGTCCTGAAAGGGCTTGAATTTCATATTGAAACGGAAGTTCGTGAGGCTTAGGCTGGTGCTGGTCAGCGTCAAGATATTGGGCATATCCTTCTTCACTGACTCTACATTGACCTTGTCGATGCTGCTTGTGAAGTCTAAGTTCCTGGCTCGAAAAGCGGCCAATTGGCTCTGCACGTCCGCGAAGTACAGCACAACCAGTTCATCTAAATACGGCAGCTGGCCACCTTGAAAGTCCTTTTTCCAGTAGTCCGGGTTCCTCTTGTAGGTGGCTGTCTGCTGGTTTTTGTAGTCAACGGGCATGAAAGGGCCTGTGCCGATCATCCCTTCCGTTATGATCTTGTCTGGGAACTTTTCCACGAACTCACGAGGGAGTATTTGCGTCCCAGCATGGGCGATGTTAGCCAAAAATGGGGCGGAAGGCTCCTTTAGTTTGACTGACAGGGTGTATTTGTCTGCTGTCTCTATGGTCTGAATATCACCAAAGTCCAGAGCACGCTGGTAACGGGCCTTCCACTTCTCCACTATTAGCGAAGGATGGGCGGTGATCCTGAGAATGGAATATTTGACATCCTCGGAGGTCATCTCCCGTCCGTTTACCGGCGCCAGGTTGTGGAACTTTACCCCTTCTTTGAGTTTAAAGGTGTACGTCAGGCCATCCCCAGAGACCTCCCAGCTCGTGGCTAGATCACCAACTATAGGGAACTTCTCATCGAACAAATCCCGCTTCAGCACCGTGTTTGTAACTGGGACAGAGTACTCGCGCCCCGAATTTGTGACTACTAGATGTGGATCATTGGGATTGCCAAAGGATGAGGAGTTGGTGGCAACAAGTTTGCCACCCCGTTCCTTGGCTGGCTCCATCTTGGTGGCTGGTGTCAGGCCAGCCTCCTTCTGCTCCCTTGGCACCCCTCCTGCGGGCGACTGAGTGATCTGGGAGGTTGGCCCACAAGCGGCGATCACAGTTACGGCCGCGAGCATGACTCCCATAAGTAAGTGTCCCATTAGGCTGTTGTCCCTAAACATTCCTCTTCCTCCCCATTTGAACTAATCACCCATGTGGTGTGTTCTTACCACCAACCCGACCCGCCTATGGCTGGAGACGGACGGGACTCCGCGTTCGTTACCACAGTGGCCGCCAGACCATGGTCATTGTAAGGCAGCCTCAGACGCCTCCGCTTGGGAAGGATGGCGTTTTCCGCTTTCTTGTCTTTAATGCTATGCTAATCCTGAGAGTCGAAAAATCACATCCTTAGAAGCGGACCTGTCGGCATACATGGCTCCTGGATACACCTTGGCGTTGAGCGCCGTGACCATCGGTGCCCTCGAACCTCCAGACCTAACGAGCCTAAGCCATCGAACAACGCAAAAAGGCCCGCTGCGGCAATTTCCTTGCTGCTAACAGGGCCTTTCCGTTTGCTATTCCCGTTTCCACCACACCCAGGTCTGCCTCGTCGCAGGGACACCCCCTGCACTCTGGACCCAGCCACATTTAGGCGATGAGCCACCTTATGGCTCTACGATATGCTTATGGTACTGCGGAAAAGTTAGAGTTGTCAATGGCTAGACCACTACCTCCTCATCCATAAGCTGCTGGATATCCTCCTGGCTCAGACCTACGATCTCTTCCAGCACGTAATGGTTGTGCTCGCCGATAAGTGGGGACCGCTCATACCTGGGTGTAATGGAGCTATATTTCAGGGGCAGGGCCGGCATCTCGATTGGGCCAACCTCTGAGTGTGGCAGCTCTATAAAGAAGCCCCGCTCTCGTAGCTGGGGGTCGTTGCACAGGTCCTCCACGTTAGACGAGGGACCAGCAGGCACGCCAGCGCCCTGAAGAACATCCGTGGCCTCCCAGGCCGTCTGCTCAACAGTCCATTCTTCGATAAGGCTGTCCAACTCCTCCCGGTGCTTGAACCGGCTGTAGGCATCGGCGAAGCGCTCATCGTTAGCCCACTCAGGATGGCCCATAGCCCCACAAAGGGCCTGCCACTCCTCCTCATTGGTGGCAGCGATGGCGATCCATTTATCATCTCCCTGGCAGCGATAGACGTTGTGGGGAGCGATGGACACGTCGTAGTTGCCTCGGGGCTCCCAAATCCTGCCGTTCATAGTGTAGTCCAGTATGGCCTCGGGTATCATGGCCGATGTGGCCTCTATCATCGAGAAATCGATGAATTGGCCCTCACCGGTCTTCTGCCGGTGATAGAGGGCGGTCATTATGCTGAAGGCGCTGTGTCCACCTAGGACGTAGTCGGGCCAACTGGCGCCAACCATGCTGGGATCTCCTCCGGGGTAGCCGGTAATCGAAGGCAGACCAGTGTAGGATAGCACCGTGGTCCCAAGGCCAAAGATATGTTTATCCGGACCCGATCGTCCCATAGTGGACTTAGAGAGCACTATCAGGTCCGGCTTAAGCGCCTTTAGCTCAGGATAGCCGAGACCAAACCGCTCCATAATCCCATAGGAGTAGCTGTCTATCACCACATCGCTCTTCTTAATGATCTGTTTGACCAGATCTGCTGCCCTGGGCTTGGTCATGTTCAGAGTGAGGCTTTTTTTACCGTAGTTAATGGCGTTGTAGGTAGACATTCTGTTTAGGCCCCCTACACCTTGATAGCCGCCGGCTGTCCCAACTCGCGTATTATCAGGACGAAGTGTGCTCTCTATTTTGATTACCTCCGCGCCCAGGACGGACAGCCACATGCTACTGGTTGGCCCGGACAGCACCCATGTGAAGTCGACAACTCTTATTCCCTCAAGTGGAAGCTTAGTCATTGTTTCCTCCTTACTTAATTGCTAGTGGCAAGTTACAAGTAGCAAGGATGCAAGGGTCAAGTAGCGATAAGATATCACTGAAGCTTGAAACTAATCCCTTGCGACTTGATACTTGCAACTAGAACCTTGCAACTTGCTACTAGTCAAATAACTCCTGTCTCTCTTAATAGCACTAACTCTTGTTTCGATAAGCCAAGCCGTCCACAGTAAATTTCCTGGTTATGCTCACCCAAGCGTGGAGCGGGCCGACGGACCTGCCAGTGGGGGTCTGAGAATTTATGTGGCGCCCCTGGATAGGTGATTGGCCCAGTCTCCGGGTGGTCCACCTCAACGAAAAAGCCTCGCTCCCGGAAATGGTTCGAGTTCAGCACGTCCTCGGTATTGTTGACCGGAAAGCAGGGAACGTGGTGGCCCTGAAGGAGCTCGTAAAGCTCCTGCTTTTTCCAGCCAGTAATCCAGTCCTGGATGAACACTCTCAGCACATCCACATACTGTGTACGGGACTCCCGAGTCTCGCATATAGGGTCTGCGGCCCACTCCGGATTCCCCATGCAGTCGATGAGGCCCTGCCAGTGGTTATCTCTTCCAACGCTTATAGAGACGAAGCCATCCTGGCATTCGAACAGGCCGGCCAGGCCGAGCCTATCGACTACCGACCTGCTGCGGAGAGGGTTGCCATAAGAGTAAGCGGTTATACTTGCGCGCATTAAGTAGGCCAAAGCCTCGTGCTGAGACAGATCCACATGCTGGCCATCGCCCGTTTGGAGTCGGGCAAACAGCGCCCCCATTGTGGCTGAGGCAGCCGCTACGGCTGCGGCCAGGTCCCCTTGATTGCCGCCAGCCTTCAGAGGGGACTCGGTGTCCGGGTCTTCAACAGAGGTGGGCGTGCTGTATCCTACACCGCCTCTGTGGAAGGCGACGAGATTGTTGGTCTTGTAGTCGCGGTGAGGACCGGTGAGGCCGAAGGGAGTGATGGAGGTCATGATCAACCTTGGGTTGATCTCGCGGAAGACATCGTAATCCAACCCCAGCTCCTCCATCCTCTTGGGCGGCGCATTGTGGACCAAGATGTCCGCCTGCTTGATGAGGTCCCTGAATATCTTTCTTCCCGTGGGCAACTCCAGGTTCAGGGTTATCCCCATTTTGTTGGTATTGTAATAGAGGAACATACCGCTGCGCTCAGGGTGAGGTACATCCTTGTAAAAGGGTCCCCTGCGCCGGGCCTCATCCCCTATACCGGGGTGTTCTACTTTGATGACTTCAGCGCCCATGTCAGCCATCAACTTGGCAGAGTACGGCGCCGAGGCTAGCTGTCCATACTCGAGGACCTTCAGATCGGAAAGGGCTTGCTGAGTTATCCCACACCTCCACCTCGCATGATTCGGAGAACGCGATTGCCCCGACGCACAAGATCACTCATATTATACACGGCTTGGCAATATGGGCAACAGCTACAAGTTCGGTACATAACGTGGGAGGCGAAGGTTCCTAACCTCTCGTCCTCAGTCCGTTCCCGCTTTCGGACGCGGCCAAGCGCTTTTTTAGAGAACCTGCTTCCTGTTTAGGCACCAGTATTCTTCATTAGCTTCGCCTTCACCTCTTCCCATGGCACAAGCTCAACACTGTTCGCATCAAGTTCGGCTAGTCGCTGTTCAATCTCCTCTTTCCAAGTCGATTCAACATCCTCGTCGACTTCGTGCTCTAGGCTTTCTAACAACATCCCAGCCAGGGTGGCTCGGTCGCGCTCATCGAGCGCGGAAGCTTGTCTAAACAGATCTCCAACAGGGGTTGACATGACTCCTTCTCCTTTGTCTTCACTATAACAGAGCGGTTCTGAGCGCTCGAACAGCCAAGCTCACGTGATATGATAAAGCTTGGAGTTAAGCCGTTATCTGTTCGTAAGAGAATTTAGGAAGCTCGGCACGCTCCCGTGCATGCTCTACAGTAATCCCACAGATAATCACCATTAGTATCAACGTCAAGCAGCGTGTTCTCATCCAGGTCCTTGGTCTCGGCAACCTCAACGGCTCGAAACTCAATATATAGGGTGTCTGTATCCAGAAAATATTTGATCTTCATCTTGTTGTGCTAGATTCACCGTTTCATTCACAAGATCGGCCAAACCAGCGCTGGGACCAGCCAACTCATCCTGTTAAGCGACGCAGCACGCCACTTAATTACTTGGGATTCAGTCGCCTACTGCCATTAG
>Ga0080064_1000177_pt1 | contig 134077 bp, 156 predicted proteins | sample Subgrocontami54m_FD_69260 | JGI IMG/M metagenome (GOLD analysis project Ga0080064, IMG submission 69260) | Subsurface groundwater microbial communities from S. Glens Falls, New York, USA - GMW46 contaminated, 5.4 m (SPADES assembly) (version 2) ...
GACAATATGTCCTATCGTAAAGTCGTAAAAGTACTTGATGACAACGGGCTATCACTAGACGAGAGATCGGAGCCAGATGAAAATGGATTTTTCTATCTACGCTTTGAGAAGACAGAATAACTGCTTCTTCATAGTAAATCAGCCTCGGCTATGCTACAATCCTTTTAAGAAATGCTAAAGATTTACAACTCGCTTTCTCGCCAGATAGAAGAATTTCAGCCGCTTCAATCACCTACAGTAGGGATGTATACCTGTGGTCCGACTGTCTATGACTTCGCCCATATTGGTAATTTTCGCACCTACACAACTTCAGATATTCTTCTCAGAACACTTATGTATCAGAATTTTGACGTGAAGTATGTTATGAATCTTACCGATGTCGGACATCTCACAGGGGATAACCTCGGCGATGCAGATACCGGTGAGGATCGGATGGAAAAATCGGCAAAGAAGGAAGGCAAGACGGCGTGGGAAATAGCACAGTTTTATACAGACGCATTTTTAAAAGACTATAAAGCACTTAAGCTTACGGAGCCGATTGTTTTTGCCAAAGCGACTGATCACATCAAAGAGCAAATTGCGTTGATCAACAAGCTTGATGATAAAGGCTATACCTATCAAACATCAGATGGTATTTACTTCGATACGATAAAATTCAAAGACTACGGTAAGCTTTCAAATCTTGATCAGATAAAAGAAGGCGCACGGGTGGAGGTAAATCCTGAGAAAAGAAACCCGCGAGATTTCGCCCTCTGGAAGTTTTCAACACCTGAGGATAAACGGCAGATGGAATGGGACAGTCCCTGGGGGAAAGGGTTTCCTGGGTGGCATATAGAGTGTTCAGCGATGAGTATGAAGTATCTGGGTGAGTCCTTTGACCTGCACGTTGGTGGCATCGATCTTCGTGAGACGCATCATCCGAATGAAATAGCGCAAGCTGAAGCAGCGACAGGAAAGCCTTTTGTGAAGTACTGGGTACATAGCGCATTTGTTCTCGTACAAGGAGAGCGTATGAGTAAGTCTCTAGGAAATAACTATAAACTCTATGATCTGGAGAAAAAAGGCTTTGATCCATTAGCCGTTCGCTACTTATATCTTCAGACGCACTATCGTCAAGAAATGAACTTTACTTTCCCATCTCTTGAAGCAGCAGCACAAGCATTAACAAGACTTCGAGAGCATATCATCTCCTTTGAAAACCCCGTCGCAGGTAGTCAGGAGTATGAACAACGGTTCCTAGATGCTTTAAATGATGATCTGAACACACCACAGGCACTAGCGGTGATGTGGGAACTTGTGAAGTCAAAAGAGCCTGAATCTGCAAAAGCATCCAGCTTACTTAAGATGGATAAAGTGCTTGGATTGGACTTAGAAAATGCTCATACATATATACAGAAAAAAGTAGCTGTTAAAGTACCAACTTCAGTACAAGAGCTTGTCGAGGAGCGCGAAAATCTTCGAAAACAGAGACAGTTTACTCAAGCTGACCAGATACGTAGTCAGATAAAAAAATTAGGCTATGATATCGTCGATACAAAAAAAGGAACAGAAGTAAAAAAACTCCAAGAGAAACGTTAGTTATCTCCTTCGAAAGGCCAAATAGAAGCTCAAAAGCAGATACACCAGGAGTAGTTGCCACAAAAGTATTGAGATTAATGCACTGCTCAGAATGAGTGCCATAAAACTCCTCTTTATCCCATGGATATCGATAAGATAGGATCCTAGTCTCCCGACAATAAACAGGATTAACAACCCAAAGAGTGGAGAAAAAACGACTGGAATAAGCACTTTGTTTCGTGTTACGTCACGAACCGACCGATAAGGCCTCAGTGCTAAGCCGAGCAAAGTCTTAGTCCAAACATAGGCAATAAAGATGAAGAGTAGGGGTTTTTTGTATTGCATATTTTATCTAATTAAGCCGAATCCACCGAATATTTTTAAAACGAATTCGTAATAGAAAGGTCCGAGGATTATCCGAAAAAAGAGGGTCAACAGGACTGCTAATGGGATAAGAAATCTCCAGGGATGCTCGCCGAGCCAGAGGCTACTGACAACAAAGATACTCCGAAATGGCATTTGCTTGATAAGCTGTTCTTGTTCCTGAGCTCTGCCTTCAAGCTGCTTGAGAAACTCACGTTCGTTCATATTTGCCTTTGAACTGTTTTCTTGCTCTGAACAGTAAGGACTCTGTCGCTTTAAATGAAAGATTAAATTTCAGAGCAATTTCTTTTATTCGAACTCCATCTTCATAATGAAGTTGGAGGATTTTTTTATATTTATCCGATAATGTATCGAGTGTTTTCTCAATTTTCATTCGCATTTTCTTTTTTTCCAGCACAAATTCAGGTTCATGCATCTCATTTGCTGCGACATCAAAGTAAGGAATCTGAGAGAGAAGGACAGATTTGATTTTCCGTTTTCGGTAAAAATCGACAGATTTATTATGAGCGATACGATAGATCCAGGCTTGCACATTGCTGGTATCTTTAAGAAGAGGAAGTGCATCAAGTGCGTCCAGAAACACATCGTTTAAGATCTCCTGGACATCTTCCTCGCGAGGGAGCTTACGTTTGAGGTAACGAGATATCTTCGGAGCGTAGAGCTTATAAAACGCTACAATAGCAGTTTTATCACCAGTTTTGACTTTTTCAAGAAGTTCCTGAGACATGGTTGTATTATAGCGAAAATACCTGCTAAATCATAATAGTAAAGGAAAAATGCTGAGAAGGATTTTTCCTTAATCTTCGTTATACTAAGTACGGGGAGCTTGTAGACAGGCTGAGATTTCGTCAAGTGAGGCGAGTACCCATTGAACCTGTTCGGATAATACCGGCGTAGGAAACGTATGGCATCTGTAGAGCATGTACGAACTATTTTTGAGACCACAAAAGCAACCCATGGCTTTTTAAAACCTTCAGGCGCAGCCGTTGAGCTTATTACTCATCCACAGGAAAATCCTGAGCTTGTTGCGCAGATTCGAAGCGAGATTTACGGGTTTAAAACAGAGCCATTTCTCTATCCAGATGTAGCTGAGACGGTTCAGGCATTTCGACGAGAAGGCCCGGTTTTTATCTGGACTGATGATTATCCCGAACGCGTGCTAACATCTGGGCTTCTTGGAAACAGAGAAGAAAACCTCCAACCAATAACTCTTGAAACAGCAGTCGATAAAATGCCTCTTTTGCCTGGGCTTTTTCAGAGAGCACAGCATTCCCATGCTGCCGGCATAGTCGTCATTGACAATAATATAGAAGAGCTTCAGATTGCGGTAGAGACAGCACGACGAGAGCGTTTTCTTCCTCCGGTGCAGTTTGTCTGGCGAACAAATGAAGCGAGTGAGGCACTGCCTTTGAATTTCCCAATTACCGACCTTCCCCTTATCCGCATTACGACGCTTAGTGAGTTGTTAGATTCGAGGATTAAGAGGACCTTTCAGGGAAAGCTGCAATGGATTATAGACTTTAACGAGACTCTTTTGAATACGCCTCGTATGGAACAAGCAATGCATCAGCATTTTGCAGCCCGTCTGAATGGTAACCTAGCTCATCCAAGCGAATGATTCTTCTGAGAAAAACGACTTATCTATAACCCCATTTTGTGGGAATTTTTTCTATGCAACTACGTGACTTCAAAACAAGTAAAGATCGAAGAGAAGCCCTGGAGAAAGAAACGAAAAGCTCACTGAAACACATAGGTCATTTCTCCTTCTCGGAGGAACAAGTAGGCAATCGGAATATCGAGAATCTAATTGGTGTAGCACAAGTGCCGATGGGCGTTGCGGGACCTTTAGCTCTACAAAGAGTAGAGAGCAAAGAGCGAGGCGAGTACTACATTCCTCTAGCCACGACTGAAGGCGCTCTGGTTGCTTCAGTCAGTAGGGGTTGTAAGGCTGTCAACGAGTCAGGTGGCGTCATTACTAACGCCTTTCGCGTCGGGACGACGCGAGGACCTGTTTTCTTCACCGGGTCTCTTGAAAAGACAAATCTCCTTTTTTCCTGGATTAAAGAGCATGAGGATGTACTGAAAGAAGAAGCTGCAAAAACGTCTTCTCATGTACAACTGACAAAGATCCGTATAAAAAGCATCGCAAACTATGTCTTTGTGAGGTTCTACTTTAATACTGGTGATGCCATGGGGATGAATATGGTCACCATAGCGACTGAACAGATAGCGAAAAGAATTGAAGAGCAGACCGGGATAGTCTGTCTGTCAGTTGCTGGCAATTTTGATATCGATAAAAAACCTGCGGCACTGAATTTTATTGAGAACAGAGGTTGGAAAGTCTGGGCGGAAGCAGTTATTACAAAAGACGTGTTACAAACGATACTCAAGACAACTGCAGAGCAGATGTTTGAAGTGTGGCTTGGTAAGTGTATGCTCGGTTCAGCGATGAGTGGATCTTTCGGCTTTAACGCTCACTATGCTAATATTATCTCAGCAGTCTTTATCGCAACGGGACAAGACGCAGCTCACGTTGTTGAAGGCAGCATGGGAATCACGAGTGTCAGATCGCTGAAAAACGGCGATCTTTACGTTTCTATCTACCTTCCAGCACTTATGATAGGGACAGTCGGTGGTGGAACAGGACTCCCGACGCAGAAAGAAGCACTCGAACTGATGGGAGTTTTTGGAACTGGTCGCGTCGAGGAGTTTGCCCATAAGGTAGGCGGAGCAGTCCTCGCTGGCGAGCTATCACTCTTGGCAAGTCTTTCGGAAGGCAGTTTAGCAAAAAGTCACGAGCGTTTGGGCAGAGCCAAGAAAGTATAAGGTAAAGATTTATGACAGGTATTGTTAGTTACGGAACCTACATTCCTCAGTACAGAATACGAACAGCAGATATCGCCAAAGCTTCTCGTGGACAAGAAGCAGAAGCTGTCAGTGGACTCGGAGTTATTGAGAAATCTGTCGCGGGAGTTGATGAGGATGCGATTACATTGGCAGTTTCTGCGGCATATGATGCGCTTCGCGATGGCGGTTTGATGGCACAGGAGATCAACGCTATTTTGATCGGCTCAGAGTCACATCCGTATGCCGTAAAACCTTCGTCAACCATTGTTGGAGAACTTCTCGGGATGCATGGGAACTATTTCGCAGCCGATCTGGAATTTGCTTGTAAGGCAGGAACAGCAGCCTTAAAACTTATTCATGCACTTGTTGAGGCAGGAAAGATTGAGTATGGTATCGCCATGGGAAGTGATACTGCACAGGCAAAGCCAGGAGATATTCTGGAATGCACTGCAGGTGCAGCAGCGGCAGCATATATCCTTGGAAAAAAAGATGTTATAGCTGAAATAGTAGATAGCACATCGTACTCAACAGATACACCGGATTTTTGGAGAAGAGATGGACAGAGATTTCCCTCCCATGCGGCTCGGTTTTCTGGAGAACCGGCGTATTACAAGCACGTTGTTGCTGCTTCAGAGATGCTTCTTGAAAAAGTGAAGATGAAGCCATCTAGTTTCACCCATGCTGTCTTCCATATGCCAAATGGTAAATTCCCCAAAGCAGTGGCGAAAAAACTAGGATTCAGCGATTCCCAGATTAAGACAGGTTTTATCGTCGAACAGATCGGAAATCCGTACTCTGCCGCAACACTTACTGGACTGGCAGCAGTACTGGATGTTGCACGACCGAAAGAGAAGATTTTTGTTTGCTCGTACGGATCAGGATCGGGCAGCGATGCCTTCGTTTTGGAAACGACGAGTTTGATTACTGCGCATCAAAAGAAGAAGCTCGGAAGCGTTTCCAAACAAATTGCAAAGAAACAGTACATTGATTACATGCAGTTATTTCAGCGAATGATAGTGAAAAATGGCCTATGAATATTAACGTTGCAGGAGTCGGTATTACGAAATTCGGAGAGCTTTGGGAAAAGAGTCTTTTCGATCTTGCCAATGAAGCAGCGCACGCTGCGCTGTCTGATGCTGGCATGAAGATAGGAGATATTGACGCAATATTTGTCGGGAATATGTTGTCAGGGAGCCTCTCAGGACAGGAGCACATCGGAGCAGTTGTTTCGTCTCTATTAGGAAGTCATGCTCCATCGATGAAAGTCGAAGGTGCCTGCGCTTCAGGAGGATTGGCCGTACATAATGGCATTAACTCGCTTCTTGCAGGAGCGTATGAGCGAGTACTTGTCTTAGGTGTTGAAAAGATGACTGATGTCATGCCAAATAAAGTAATGGCTGCCCTTATGGGAGCTGGCTCTGAAGACGAACGTCTGGCTGGATTGACCTTCCCAGGACTCTACGCCCTTTTGGCTCGTGCACACATGCAGAAGTTTGGCACAACGAGAGAACATATGGCCCACGTTGCGGTCAAAAACCACTACCACGCCTCCTTAAATGACAAAGCCCAGTTTCCTTTCGAAATATCCCTTGAAAAGGCACTGAAAAGTACCAGTATCGCAGATCCTTTCACGTTGTTTGATGCATCGCCAATTACCGACGGAGCAGCAGCAGTTATCCTGACGAGTGAAAAAGGCAAGGGTGTCCATATAACCGCAAGTGCAGTGGCGACAGATACGATTGATTTGTCTCAGCGGGAAAATTTGACAGAGTTGGTTGGGACGAAACGGGCCGGTGAGAAAGCGTTGAAACAGGCTGGTGTCTCTCAGAAGGATATCGACCTTGTTGAGGTGCATGATTGTTTCACCATTGCCGAGATTCTGGCGATGGAGGATTTGGGGTTTTGTAAAAAAGGAGACGGGGGAGCATTTATTGCCTCGGGAAAAACAAAGCTAGGTGGTCCTATGCCGGTTAATACATCCGGGGGGCTAAAAGCCTGTGGTCATCCAGTGGGAGCGACCGGAGTTAAGCAAATTGTTGAAGTAACACAGCAGTTACAGGGTAGAGGAGGGAAGAAACAAGTGAAGGGAGCGAAAGTCGGTCTGACACATAATGTCGGAGGAACAGGAGCGACAGTTGTTGTCCATGTCCTTCAAACATAATATCTATGAATAATCCACCAGTCATTTGGAGAAGACATAAGGAGTTACATAAGCATCTTGGAAAGAAAGGGAAGGTTATTACCTGGACGAAAATCTTTGTCGCACCTGAGGGCTTTGAGTCAGAAGTGCCCTATACCTGCGCAATCATTGAACTTGCTGATAAAAGTAGAGCCACTGTTCAAGTTGTCGATGTTGGTGATTCTGAGATAAAAGAAGGACAGAAAGTCGAGGTTGTCTTGCGCCGTATCGGAAAAGCAGCTCCCGATGGCCTGATACAGTACGGCGTAAAAGTAAGGCCAGTATAGCTTCAATTTAGAGATGGCAAGCAAAAAAATAATTACCGTCTCTGCCCCAGGGAAAATTCATTTTTTAGGTGAACATGTCGTCGTGCATGGAAAACCTGCACTGATTGCTGCAATAGATAAACGCTTACGAATAACACTTACCCCACGAAGCGATAAACAGATAGAAATTGTTTCCCAAAACAGCAAGCAATCGATTATTACCTCAGGAGTCAACATCCTCGAAATGACCAAGAAGGCACAAGCCCAGTGGAAACGATTTCTACTGACGAATGAGATTACTTTCCTCACATCCATGACGAGTGAGCTTCTTTCATACCCTCTGATCGCGATCGGCGAAACGCTCCTTTTCTATAAAAAAAGACTTCCATCGGGTTTTACGATTACCATCGATTCAGCAATTCCTCTTGGTTCAGGGCTTGGATCTTCGGCTGCGCTTTCAGTAACGATTGCTGCTGCGGTCAGCTTGTTTCTTGGAGAGAAAATTGATACACAGAAGATTTATGATATCGCTCTCGTAACTGAGCAGAAAAAACATGGTCGACCATCAGGAGGCGATCCGGCAGTCGTTCTTCACGGTGGGCTTGTTTGGTTTCGAAGAGAAACGCAGAATCTGAAGATTATTGAGCCGGTTCCTTTTTCTATCTCTGAAAAAATTGCCCATCATTTTTCTATGATCGATACGGGAAAACCTGAAGAATCAACGGGCGAGATGATTGCAACAGTAAAGCAGTTTATGGATACTGATCCTTCCGCGAATGACGTCTTCGATGATCAAGAACGCCTAACACGAGAAATGCTCGATGCAATTAAAAATGAAGATGAGAAAGGAATTATTAACATTATAAAACAGGGTCAGAGAAATCTTGAGAAGATGGGAGTCGTATCGATATTTGTAAAAAAACTTATTCGAGAGATAGAAAAAAGTGGAGGAGCAGCTAAGATCTCGGGTGGTGGAGGAAAAAAGAAAGGGGCAGGCATGTTGCTTGTCTATCATCCGAATAGCAAAAGGCTCGATACTATAGTACAATCATCAACACTTCAAGCTCACAAAATTTACCTCGGCGGAGAAGGTTTGATTATCGAATAGATGAGGGAAGCTATACAAACACCGGCCGATGTTGACCAAGTCGGAACGCAACTATTAACAATTAGACGTATACATGGAGAGGTAATTCCATCAGCACATGATGAAAATCATTTGAGGAGAGTATCGTTAGGAACCCAGCTTGTCGGTGACCTCTATGGCTTTACTCCACGGGAAAAACTTCTCGCTTCTACAACAGCGTGGCTTCATGCAAGAGTGAGAAACCCTACAGAAGACCCAAGAGCAGATGATAATAATGCAAGTGCACGTGAAGCAAAACGTACCCTGGAAAATTTATTGAACCAAGGAGCTTTTACAACGCTTCCAGAAGAGAGGAATGCTGTTGCATTTGCCATTAAACGTCAAACAACGATCCCACATTGGCTAGAAGATCCAGCAACACGAGAACACGAGCCATTAACGCTCGATGGAAAGTTATGGTTCGCCCTTTTTGTCGCAGATAAAATAGAAGAAAATGGATCATGGGTTATCGCTCGCCGATCGAGTTTCGTTGCAGGGAGTAGGTTACAATCGCCCCAAGGAGATCTCTATCATAGGTTAAGTTTGGGGGAAAAGGCTGCTGCTGTTGCTGAAGAAACAATGCTTCGTTTGGCATTTCTTAATCCACAGTATATCTATCCGCAACGGCTCCAACCACTTGTTGAACCGCTTTATAAAGTCCAGAGAGAATTTGCAAATGCGGCTTGTCGTGCTGCTGGGTATTCCGTGAGAACGATGGCAGCACATTTACTAGAAACGCAAGAAAGCGATAGATATAATATTTTGCAACGAAGAAATATCGTGGCTCCTGATACAGAAGATGCCTTATGGGACTATATGGAAAAAGTAACAGGCATGGATTACGACACGATTTATCCTGCTTCGAGTGAAGCAGCTATAGGCGTAATCTTTGCCATAGAGCACTTTGCTAATCGACACACGGATGACTTAGATACGACGATACTCGAATGGGAACCTGTTGGCGATACAGCTGAGAGGTGGAAAGAAGGGATGCTTGATTATATGAGTGGAGCATGGTTTAATACGGTACGGAGGAAGCTAGGAGTCGTATCATGAAGCAAATCACCGTATCAGCTCCAGGGAAATTAATGTTACTTGGTGAACATACAGTTGTCTATGGTCATCCCTGCATCGTGACTGCTGTGGGTCAGCGTCTGACGCTCACAGCGACCATCGATCCTGATCCAAATTTCACCTTTGAAGCACGAGATGTGAATGTGCATGGACATAAAAAACCGATGGTTGACCTGGGCAAAGGAACAGTTGAAAAAAAGGTCGCATTCGTTGAGCATGCAGTCAAGAATTGTATTCAGAAATACCCTCAAGACTCCGGAGTAGAAGTACAAACGACTTCGCAGTTTTCCTCACAATTAGGCTTTGGTTCATCCTCAGCCGCTGCTGTCTGCACGATAAAAGCATACAGTGAATTATTTGACCTAGAGTTGTCAAATAAAGAGATTTTCGAACTGGCTTATAAAACAGTCCTTGATGTGCAGGGAAAAGGCTCAGGCTTTGACGTCGCTGCAGCAGTTTTTGGCGGAACGCTCTACTTCGTTACCGGAGGAGAAACAATAGAACCATTAAAAGTTGCGTCGTTACCACTCATCGTGGGGTACTCTGGTGTCAAAGCAGATACGGTAACACTGATTAATCAAGTTGCTGAACTTTCGAAGAAGTATCCGAAAATGGTCACAGGTATCTATAAACAAATCGACTTCCTGGTTCGGGAGGCAAAGATGAAACTTCTGGATAAGGAGTGGCAAGCTCTCGGTGAGCTGATGAATATCAATCAAGGCTACTTGGAGGCGCTTGGCGTGAGTATAGGAAAGCTTTCCTCCATGATCTATGCTGCGAGAGAAGCTGGAGCGTATGGAGCGAAGCTCTCAGGCGCAGGTGGTGGAGATTGCATGATCTCACTTAGTGCAGAGGATAAAACGCAAAGCGTGAAAGAGGCGATTACCAAGGCTGGTGGAGAAGTAATTGAGATTGAGGCTAACGTTGAGGGTGTCCGCACAGAAAAACCATAGTTTTGCTATAATATCTGTCCTATAGGAAGAGATATGACTGAGCGGTATCTAACAGAAGTTCCACAAGTGCTACCATTTGTCTTTGATACGACAACTCTCCCAGTGCCGTGTACGGAAATTGCTTTATTAGGCTTAGATGTACGTGCGGCTATGATTGTTCAATTATTCCCGATAGGATCAATCGCAGAGCTAGACCGTCTCAGTGATCAGGAGTTAAGGACGCCAAATAGGAGAAGGCAAGTGACTCCGGCTCCTGTCATCGACGAAATTCGTCAGAAAGTAGCGCAGTTTAATACCGAGCTTCGAGTACTTGATACGGCAGCAGCCATTTCTGCAAACGTATCTCCAAGAGAGCCTGTGGTTATCAATGCAAGGGACTGGTTTGAGAAGCATCGCTTAACGTGGACCGGTATACCGAAAACACCTGTCATGCTAGACGTAGAAGAAATAGTTGGTGAAGAGTTGGGTACCTATCTTGAGGAGGCTATTAGCATATATCAACTCTCAACGCCTCGCATTGCAAATGAGGTTGCTACCATGTCCAGTGGGCGAAGAAGGCTTCGAGACGGTCAGGTTCGTGACTTCTTTAAATCGTTTAACATAGAATTTCTCGACATGAACCAGATTCGCGAAAGACAAAAAGGTTCCTTAAGGGACGAAGAAAAAGATAGAATTGTTGCGGAGCTAAGTGCAGCACCAAGAAATAGTAGGGTGAGCAGAGAGCGGCTTGCGCCAATGGCTCTTATTGTAGGCCTTGCGAAGCAATCAGGGCTGTGGGAATCCCCAGTACTTCTTTCAGATAGAGACAGAGTGGCAGTCGAATTTCTTCTGGATGGTGTTTCCCAAAGTGAGATTGCAGGAGCACTTCATATTAGTGAGACTGTGGTAGCAGCTCTTATGGATCATGCTGTTACTCGATTGCGAAGAAATATGAGAAGACAAGGCATTATTAGTAATGTTCTAGACAGTGGTCAGCAAACTGATCCTACAGTACCAATGTTAGAGGGTTAGAGAATGGATTACTTGACGATCTACTACCGTTTTTTGACAGGTTAAGGCTAGTTCCTTGGGGTCTATATCTCTGCTATAATTCAGGTATGAAAGCGACAGCTATAGCCCCATCTAATATCGCCTTTATTAAGTACTGGGGAAGAAAAGACGAAGCGTTACGATTGCCTGAAAATGGTAGCATTTCGATGAATTTGAGCGATCTTCTGACCACCACGACAGTCGAATTTAGTCCATCGTACACGCATGATGAGATTAGTATCAATGGACAGATCGAACCACAGGAAAGAGCAGAAAAGATAGTAAAGCATTTGGATAGAGTAAGGGCATTAGCAAATACGCAGAATAAGGCAAAGGTCGTTTCGAAAAACAATTTTCCTCGAGGTACTGGATTATCATCATCTGCTTCAGGTTTTGCCGCATTGACAGTAGCTGCTACGAAAGCTGCAGGGTTGGATCTTTCAGAGAAAGAACTCTCAATTCTCGCAAGGCAAGGATCAGGGAGTGCTTGTCGTTCAATTCCTGATGGTTTTGTGCAGTGGTTTGATGGTGATACAAGTGAGGATTCATTCGCACAAACTATTTTTTCACCTGATCACTGGGATATTGTCGATTTTGCTGTCATCCTGACTGAGGAGATGAAAGATGTGAGTACGAGTGAGGGACAGAAATCGGCAAGAACGAGCCCCTTTTATGAACTAAGACAAAAGAATATACAAGGAAAGATTGAAAAGATAAAAAAAGCAATGCAGGAGAAAGACTTTACCGCGTTTGGAGAGATTACGGAAGGCGAAGCACTCGAACTCCATGCGATCATGCTTACGTCTCATCCGTCTCTTATCTACTGGTATCCAGCAACAATTAGCATTATGAAAGCAGTGAAGAAATGGCGAAAAGAAGGTCTTGAAGTCTACTTTACAATGAATACCGGTCAGAATATTCATGTGTTGTGTCAGAAAAAAGACGCGGATCAGGTTGAAAAGCTTTTGAAAGAGATTCCCGATGTGAAGCAGACAATAAAGAATTCACCAACAAAGGGTGCTCTGCTTATCGAGCAAGATTTGTTCTGATAAATCTTTTAGAGGATAAATAAAATGGAAAATTGTCCAGCAAAAGCTGCTTAAAAATGTGCATTTTCGTTTATTGAATGTAATCTATCGAGGCAGTATAATCGTCTTACGTCTATGAATATTCCAGATGTATTGAAACAGTGGCTTGAGAAGTTACTCAAACTTCCACCACAGCAGCAAGTAATCCTCATTGTTGTGTTGGGAGTAGCACTACTCATTTTAGTCCTTTTACCCTTTGGTGTTGGGTTAGTCGCTCTTGCGTTTATTGCATACTACATCTACAAACGTTTTCTCTCCTGACTTTTTGTCTGAAGCTGTATTCTCCTGTATAATACGTACCATATGAGCGATCGTCAGATGTTAATCCTCGTAGATGAACACGATGTCCCGACAGGACAGTACGAAGATAAAGGAGAATGCCACTTCGGAGAAGGATTGCATCATAGGGCCTTCGTCGTCGTTTTGGAAAATAAAAAAGGGGAAGTACTGCTGCAGCTTCGTAAGCACGTCCGATGGGATAACTACTGGGATGTCACGGCTATCAGCCATGTATTGCATCTTACTGATCATGATGAAACGTATGGAGAGGCAGGGTTACGATCACTGGAACAGGAGATGGGAATTACGGAGGTCAGTTTACAAAAAATTGGTGGCTTCAACTATTTTGCCAAGTACCATGGGCACTGTGAGAATGAGTATTGCGCTGTGCTTGTCGGCACATATGATGGAGAACATACTGCAAATCCAGATGTTGTATATGAAACAAAATGGATGAAGAAAGAGGCATTTATTGCCGATGTAGAAAAGAATCCTAACGCATATACGCCGTGGTGTGTCTTAACAGCAAAAGAAATGAAAAAACAGAAATCTGAGACTTAATACTATGAAGATCCCGGTACATATTGCGTTTATTATGGATGGCAATCGTCGCTGGGCCAGGGAAAAAGGTTTGCCTATTTCTGCCGGTCATACAAAGGCAACGCAGATCTTAGAGCCGCTGATCACTCATGCAAAAAACAGGGGAGTGAAGTACGTGACGTTTTGGGCATTTTCAACTGAAAACTGGAATCGGACACCAACTGAGGTGAAACTTCTGATGAATGTCTTTCGTCGCTTTTTCAAAAGTTCATCGATTGAAAAACTGAAGAAAAATGACGTCAAGATCCAAGTTCTTGGCGACTATACAAAATTCCCCAAGGATATTGTGAAAGATATCGAAGATTTACTTGAGGAAACGAAAAATCATAAGAGTATTGTTGTGAATATGGCGCTTAATTATGGTGGACGAGTTGAGATGTTACGCGCCGTTAATACACTTTTACAGGAAGGAAAAAAAGAAGTTGATGCTGAAACATTCAGTACCTATCTTTTCACTGCTGGCCAGCCAGAACCGGATATCATTGTCAGGACAGGTGGCGAGCAGCGAATGAGTGGTTTTATGCCGTGGCAGTCTGTCTATGCTGAGTACTTCTTCCCGACATTCTATTTTCCTGACTTTACAGGAGAAAAATTAGATGAGGTAATAAAAGAGTACAACGACCGCGAGCGAAGATTCGGAAAATGACGCTACCTTCTTCCAAGATTTGCAGATTCTATTCCTCTGTGAAGCGCAATAGCTCCTCGGAAAACAATTTTTCCTATATGGAATGCTCTTCCTATATTCTCAGCGGAGAAGTGTCTTGAATCCGAAGAAGTCATAGGAGCTAATTGCTTAGGTAAAGCATCATGCGTTGCAGTTGGTGTAAATGGAGGCCTTAGTGGACCAAAACTTTCGGGATGAAAATCACCGGTTTCACGAAAATTTCGTGCTAAAAGTAAATGGACATGCTGATCGACAGCTACGAGAGGAAGTGTCGCTGCAGCTGCACTCACTGCTTCTTCATGTGTAATAGTACCGGGTCTGAATGATCCTATAAGTTTAAGTGCTACTTGAATGGTAGGCGATGGTATTGTCCCAACTTCAACATTAACCGACATCAAATTCGTTGTATTACAAAACTCTTCTGTTGTCAAGTTATATCTCAACAATAGCTGATGTATGAATGTTGTAAGAGATGTTGAGGAATAAAGACAATGGAGGACTTAGGACTTTACAATCGTTCTTCAGATTGCTAGTATGTCAAAACAGTAGAGAAGCTGAGTCATTCGTTACTAATGCTACAATAAATGAAAGGAGGTGAGTAGGAAATGGAAGAAAATAATACCACAAGTACACAAGCGCCAAAAAGTAACACGAGTATGATTCTTATCGCAGTCGTGTTACTGCTTTTAGTAGGAGGAGGGTTGTATGTCTTCTCACAGCAGAAAAATGCAACACCCCCGACGCCGACGGCTGAGGATCAGCAAAGTGCTGCGCCAACCAGTTCGGAACAATCAACAACGCCTTCAGTAACAGAAACGACCGGTGATGCTATGACAGCTTCAACAAAAGAGATCACCGTTACCGGACAGAATTTCTCGTTTACCCCTTCAAAAATCACCGTGAAAAAGGGTGATAAAGTAAAAATCATCTTTAAAAATAGTGGAGGAGTTCATGATTTCGTTATTGATGAGTTAGGCGTTAAAACAAAACAAATTACAGCCGGTCAGTCAGATACTGTCGAATTCATCGCAGGTAAAGCAGGATCATTCGAGTACTACTGTTCAATTGGTAATCATCGTCAGATGGGCATGAAAGGGACACTTATTGTAGAGTAAGCCCAATTTTAAGGAGCTGCAACCATGGCTCGTGGTTGCAGCTTTTTTTGTGTCTTTTTTCTTGACAATAGAACAAAAATAATGTCATGATGAATGCATATGGCACGTGGTGGTGGTGAAGCTAATATTGGTGTTGCAGGGAATCTTAATCGTTCGGTAACACCGCTCGCTGAAGCGGGAGTATCCCAAAGAACATTGTCGAGGAAAGAAGTACTTGATCGTCGAAGAAGAGGGGTCGGCAGTATACGAGCTGGTTCGAGTGGAAATCCATCACCAGATGGGACTTCAGATACGCCAGTAAAAGTACTCTCCCGAGAAGAGTCTACTAAAGCACTCTACGGGAAAACCCCAGATCAGTTACAAACAGATGAGACTCGTCAGCATGCAAGAACTGTTGCCGATCGACTTGCTGAGAAAGGTGTAAAACGTGAATCTGCTGCAACAGATACCGAAGTTGAAGCCGCTGGTGTTGGTCAGTTACAGCCTATTAACGCTCCAGCCAGTCAAGCAGAAGCTGATGCGAGAGCAGCAGCGGCACCTGTCTTAGCTGAGGATACTTCTCAACAACAAGCTGCTGTTCTTGAGGCTCTACAGGAAGAAGTACGAGCATCAGCCGGAGGCGGAAGTTCGGCAGTAGCTGTAGATGCTGGACCTGGTGGTGGTGCAGCTGGTGATGGTGGTGGTTCCGACAACGGCGATGGAGGAAACGGAAAAAGGAAACCACGTAGGCTGGGGGAGAAACCGCCAGAAGTTTCTGTAGTACGCGTAGTACGTCCTGGGGAACGTATCCCAAGAAGAATGGGTCAACCATTGTCACCTGCAGCTGAGCCACCCGGAGCTCCGGGTGTTGTTGATATCCAACCTGTTGTCGCAGAAGCAACTCCAGCTGCCCCAGAGACCGGAGAAACATTCCAACAAAGACTAAGCTCTGAGGGCACTAAATACAATGCTTTAAAAAGCAAATATGATGAGCTTAATCAAAAAGCATCACAACCTGGTAATGAGTATAAATTTGCAGATGAGCTTCATGGCCTTTCTACCCAAATGGGTGAGATAACCCGTGGAGTAAACCAGATGATGGATGCTGAAATGGCCACAAGGGGAAACCCAAGGCCTGCTTTTGCTGATGATTCGGAAGCATCTATCAGGTTAGCAGTTGATTATTTACAAAAGCGGGCAGGTATAGTCAGGGAAGCGCGTGACTCCCAATCGACAGGAAATGCATTTCATGATGTGTTGTCAAACATGGTTACCAATAATGAGAGAGCTTATCAAAGGCTTGAACAAAAATTGGAAGCACCATCTGACGCTCCTCCTGCCATCCCATCAACTGAGGCTTCGCCGGTTGCTCCTGTCGTTGGGGAACCAGTCGCAGTTGCGGAACCCGAGGTAGTAGCTGCTCCGGCACCTATTGAACTGCTAGAAGAGACGGCTGAAGCAAAACGAGAAGCCACGATACGAATGCTTCAAGAAATAGAAAATCCTACTGAAAGAGAGGAAATGCTTACGGGAGTAGCGAGTCAAAGAGCAGAACTCCAACAGAAGTTAGAAGCAGGTGAAATAACAGTATATGATTTTGATAGTAGCGATGCGGCTTTACGAGAAATTCTCGATGCAGAGCAGGTAAGACAACGTCGTTTGGGACCTGAGCCTGCTCCAAGCTATGCAAGTTCGGAGGCAGCCGCTGATGTGGAAGCAAAAATAACACGTATCGACAAGCTACTCGCTGGAGATCTCTCTGTAGAAAATAGAGCAGTACTTGAGCGCGCACGACAGCAACTACGACCAGAAGTACCTGCAGTTGCAACGGTAGACGAAACTGTGTCGAGTGCTCCTGTTGACACAGGAGAGCCTGTAGCTACAACTACCGTTGCTGGACCTGTTGTAACTCCAGCTGGTGAACCAGCTCCCGCAGTAACTACTGCTACTCCAGGAGAAAGTCTACCTTCTGCTGCGGAGACTGCGCTACAAGAAAAGTTCAATGCAGAAATGGCTGAAGTTGGGAGACAAATGGAAGCTGCATATGATCAGCTAGATGATGCAGATTTTCGGAGAGATAGAGGACTCGTTCAAGGTAGACTAGATAGATTAATTTCAGATGAAGCATCACGAAGGGAAAATCTTTCACTAACTGGAGCACTAAGTCCAGAAGATCAGCTGCGACACATGGATAGAGTTGTAACAATTAATGCTGACCTCCGAGCATCACCGAGTAACACTGCTTTTGAACGTGAATTAGATATGCAACGGGATACTGTTAATAAGGAACGGAAAGCATTACAGGTGCAATTAGGTATTCCCACAATACCAGTACCTGATGTTACAGGGTCTGCTGCACCATCGGCAGATGCGCCCCTGGGAGAAGATGCTTTAGAGCAGCAACAACGAGCCGAGTTTAATCAAAAAATGCAATCGCTTGGTCAGAAGTTTGAAGGTGCAACAAGCGATGTAGACAGAAAGGCTTATGGTAATGATTTAGCTGATTTAATAGGAGAAGAAGCTGCCCGTCGAGAGGGGATATCTGCTACTGGAGATCTGACACCAGAAGATACTGATCGACTTATCAATGCGGTGTTGGTCATCAATACAGAGCAAAGAGGACACGCAGGGCCTGCTCTTGGCCAGGAGCTCGATCAGCAGAGGGAGCTATTCAAGAAGGCACAACGAAATCCTGCAGAGGCAGTTGATACTACTGTAAGCACACTAGATGCTTCTTCTCTTGTTCCACCTGTGGTTTTGGAGCCTGCACGTAGTGGCGTTAATGTGGCCGAAGTAGCAGATGCTGTCGATAAGCTAATACCGCCAGTAGGTAGACAAGACTTTGTTGATGCAATGGCGGATAGAGCAGCTCAGTTAACCGAAGAGGCTGCTGCTCGTAACCCTTCAGTTCCCGAACCTTCGCCTGTTCCTTCGTCAGATACTCGTCTTGACGCAACTGTCGGAGTTGGTGATGCTCCACGTTTAGGAGAAGCGCCAACAGCATTTGAAGCACAGGTAGCAGACGTAAGGGGACGATTAGCAGAGCAATTACAGAGACAAGGTTCTGTCGATCCTTCCTCGCCTGAAGCACAAGAAGTGAAAGCTAGAATAGAAGAGCTCTCTGCTGAGCTTAGAGAGGTTTATTCTATACAAGCTGAGTCGGTTGTGAATGATAAGTTTATGAATGATACGAAGTTAGGAATCAAAGTTGGTGATCCAACGAATGAGAATAAATATAGAAGGGCAGTTAGTACTGAGCAATTGAGGTTACTAAGTAAAGCAGTTGTTGATGAAACTGATCCACAAATACAAAATACATTATCTACTATACGGGATGAGGTAAATAATGGTATGAAAACTCTGGACGTAGAACGAAGATTAATGAATTTTAAGCAAGCAATGCAGCCAGCTGAAATAGCGCAGACCACCGATCGATTGGACAGGAGAGCAGCAGACCTACAAAGTGAATTGGCAACGGCAAGCACCCCAGCTGAAGTGACAGCATTGGAGCAGAGAATTCGTGATGTCACAGAACTTCGTGACTACTTACATGATGGGAAGATACCGCAAAGTCTCGTAGAGACTGGAGATGGTGCAGCTGAGGATTTCCTCATCCAAACAATGGCTGAGGTTATCTCTACGAAACCAAGTATAGATGCAGATGGCTTGGTAAAGAATGATACTTCGTTAACATATGATGAGGTAGTTGATAACGCGCGACGAGAGTATCTAGCTCTTCAAAGTGAACCTGATTCAGCCGACAAATATTCAAGGCTTTATGAACTTGAGAAAAAAATTGAAGTTGAGCTTATGGAGCAAGTCGCACGAGAAGTGGATGTTGTGAGAGATAAGCCGCTTCTTCTTGCAACTGGTGATGTTTTAGCTGATTTAACCACTCATGCTGATCATACACTTGAAGAAGGAAAAGTGTTAGCCGATATGTATCAGAAAGAAGCTAGGGAACATCCTGGTTCTCCGCTTCTCGATAGGGTTGATGCTCTGGGTGCAAAGGTTGCAGCAGAGCAAAGGAATATCGAACGAAATAAAACACTCGTACAGATTATACGAGAACCTGACTTTAATATCGATAAGATTAGAGAAGCACGCGACAGGCTTATTGCTGCACAAGATAGGATGGGTGCCAACGATTTTGCCACTCGCTATACAAGCCATCGTCGTCAATACGCATTGGATGATGTTTTGCGCTTTCAAGAGACAGGTGCCTTACCAGACTTTACAATCTATACAGCAGAACAATTACAGGCAGAAGTACAGGCTGCTTTGGTAGAGCCGGGTACTACAAAGACAGAACCACGTCGAGGATTCGTTCAGAGAGCACGAGCGTTTTTCGCTCGAGGTGGGCCTCGAGATTCAAGTAGAGCAGATAATGCCGGGATTCATGGACCGAGTCCTGAGGACCTTGCTGTGCTTCCACAAAATACCGGAGAAGCACCAGAACCGACAGATATAACAGAGAAGAGAAATAAACGACTCGCTCGTTTAGGGGCAGCAGCAGGCTTAGTAGGAATGGTAGGTGTAGGTGGATATGTTGGTACCCATATAGGAGGAAATCCGGCTGAAGTAAGGCCTGCAGCAGCAGGACAAGGAACAATTCCAGATGTGCCTCTCTTTACCAATGTCGGTGATGGAACAGGTACTACTGTCAGGGGTGATGGGACAGGAATAGAACCTATTATAGTAGCCGCAACGGATGGTACCGCTACTGATTCCACTACGGTTGCTGGAAATACAACAGGTGGCGAATCAGCAGGCTCAGCTGCGACACCCATAGCTACTCCTGATGTGGCGAGTGGTACAAATACAGAAAATGGTGGGAATCAAACAGATGGAGCTACGACAACGGTCGAAAGTACAGCGCCAGCATCTGATCAACAAGAGATGAATAAACTCGTTACTGAGCACACACAAGATCTGACTATTGCAGAAGGATCGAATGTCAGTCAAGCAATGATCGATGCAGGCATTGTAAAAGACGCCAATGAATATAATGAGCAGTTCTATACTTCGCCTGATGCGCTTTTAGGCTCATATGTCATCGCCTATTCGGATTTATTACAGTCAAATCCTGACTTACCTCCGCTTGCAGACACCATTCAGGCTTTTGATACTGCCACTGATACTGCCGCAAAAGAAGTCGTTGAACAACAAATGCGAGATGCCTTGGGTAAAGTAACTCCAGGTATGGAAGTGAGTGTTCCAGATAGCGCTGAGACTGCGAAAGAAATTGCAAACAAGGCTAGAGCGGCTTTGAAAGAAGGTAAGTGGGATGAATTTAATCAAGGATTAGCAGATGCTTTTAATGAGAATGATGGGGGATCATCTGCAGCTCAGACAATAGCACCGACCTCCACAGAACGCAGTACGGAATCCGCTGCTGATTTGACACCAGAACAGGTACGACAAGAGCAAGTGTTGAAGGGAATGCAAGTGCTCGCAGATGGAGGGTTGATACAGCAAGTACAAGTCGATCAAGCCAGGGCTGCGTTTGATGCAGAAAATGCGAAGACCGCTGAGCTACATGGATACATCGATACGCATAAGAAAGATACGACAGAAGAGGGAGCTGAGGCAAAGCCAAAAGAGGAAGACGATGATGAATTACCAATCGTTCCTGGTGGGCCAACGACTAGAACACCTGGAGAAGTAGTAGAGGGATAATGGAACAACCAAAAAAAACTACCATACAACAAGTAATCGATGCCTTAAAGCAAAAAGGTTACGCTGATGTCGATGTGCAGGAGGTAACAAAGCAGATTAGCCGAGCAGCGACAGAACAGTTCACGCTTCGTGCGATGGCTGTTCTGACTGATGAGGATCTGACAGCGATTGATGCATTTCCTGAGGATGCACAAGCGAGTGTTGAGATGCAGAAGCGGTATAACCTACGAACAGGCAAAGATGCGAATACGGTTATGCAGACATTACTCGAGCAGAATGCGAAGGATTTTCTCGCGCAGTTAGCAACATCTATACCAGCGCAGTCGAAATAGACGTTTATGGCAATTGCTATAGCAGATAAAAACAAAGTGCAAGGACTAGGTTACTCTTTGATTGAAGATTTTCCAGAAGATCAAGCCGCATAAGGGCAGAATTGTCGTCAATTTCCCAATACTATTGCATTGACATGCTATAATATATCTCTTAATGGATAGACGTCGAATAGAGCAGTGGACGGCATCACTGGCAGTCCTGCTTCTCGCCTTCATGACCATCGGTGGTATTCTGGCCATAGCAAATGGCATCTTCAACTGGGACATTTTTCCACCAGAAATCGAGAAATTTATTTGGTTTATTCTTGCTTCGTGTGCCGTCATTATCTTCGCCTCTGTTTTGGTAAACATCATGATCAATCTTTCAATCATCGCCATTAACTCAGACCTTATCCGTGAGCGAAAGGAAGAACATGAACGAAGATCGAAGAAAGCTTAATCTCCTGACACCACTCATTGCTCTGGGTGTCATCACGCTTGTTATCGTTGTCCTCATGACGGTTCTCACAAATGTCGATAAGAAACGAAAACAAGATGTCCATGATCAGTACACTGCAGAAACACAGAACTGGATGAAGAAAAATAAAAAAACGCTCTCGAACATTTTTACTGAGGCTATTCCGAATAGCTGTGAAACACAACCAAATTATTACAACTGTGCGAATGGCGAGGACGTTACGAAAAAATTGTCATCAGATATAAAGGATTTTAGCTCGATCATGTTTATGAAACATACTAGTAAAGGAGAAATAATTACCATGCGTCTTTCAGGTCAAACGAATCTTATTAACTATAACGATGATAAAATAAACGATCTGCATCAGCTTCTTTTGGGAGGGAAAGGTTCGCTACCTTGGGATGACTATTTTTACGAGCTACAGGGGAAAGAAGTCGTCGTCCCTGTCAAGGATGATAAGGGAAAAATCATCGGTGCCATTATCCGCGGCGTCATTGAAAAATAAACCCCGTGCTTGAGTCCTATAGCTGTTTCTAGTATAATAGCTGTTTATGAGTGTAAGTGGCTCCGAACAAAGAGGCAGTGATCCTATTCTTTTTCCTCCATTAAGAGAATATGCCGCAGATCCCATTCTCGAAACGGTGCGTTTTCACGCACTTGCTATCACTGCAGAATTAGATGCATTATTGTATAGTCCACAGTTACCGTCCCAACATAGGCGGTTGACAGCAGCAATCCATTTTTCTGATGCTAGACAGGGATTAAGCTTCGCAGAAATCGGACCGGAAGAGTACTCAACAATGGATATTGATGAGTTAAGTAATGCCTATGGTGCTTCCCGCTTTATGACTTCGTTACTCCTTGAAGCTACAGAAAGCCCTGTCCCAAACATTCCTTTTCTTGAGCGTGAAATAAAACGAAAAGATAAATTAGCCATTGGCACAAGAGATTTAGCTTTTATGGATCCAAAAAGACGGCGTATGTTAGAAGCGGCAATGCGTCTTAACAGTTTAATTGGTTTTTCCTATGAATTATTTGATGAGAGAGATCCGAGGCTTAATCGTCCAGGAAAACTTATCACGGCACTTCCTAAGCATCTTGAATATTGATATAGTTTACCTCTGAAAGAATCACAAGAGTTAGTTTTTTCACCTTGACGACGTAGGAGAGAAGTTCTACAGTGAAAGTATGACTGCTCAAAAACCACAGCGAGATTCACATGGTAGATTCATAAAGCAGACTACTGTACAGGGAAAAGCGAAGACAACTGGGACAGGAAATATCCTCTCAAAACTCATCCAAACCGAGAAGGGAACTGACGATGAAACACTTGTTGATATAAAAATAACCAATCCGCTTCATCGAATTACCCAGATTCTTCAGGAAATTAAAGACCACCAGGCGACGACCTTTTCCTTCAGGTTTACGATTCCCATTATTGCTCTCCCTATTTTTCTTCTGGTGGCTTTTCAGTTAGGAAGATCTGAGACACGCTGTACCGAGTCGTTCGTGACGAAGATAGGAACACTAAAAACAGTAGAAGTGGTTGTTCCAGAGAGTCGATCGTGGTTTGAGGAACTCCTATCTAGCGTTCCTTTCATACCGACTCCGACTGATACCTTGATGAAGGTCAGACGCTCGTTGTTACTCACCCCAGATAATCAAACCTTTACGATAAAGCAGAAAGCAGGCATCATGGTCGTACCGTTTGAGAATCAGCAAGTCTTTGTGACAGGTGCGTATAATTCCTGCTCACAAGTAATCAGCCTTGATTCACAGCAAAATATTTCTTCATCAGAACTACCTCTATGAAACGAAAAGTGAAGAAAAAATCCACATCGTTTTTCAAAACACGACTACGTCGTGATATTGCTGTCGTTGCAGGGGTGTTTCTTTTTTTCAGTATTGTTTTTCTTATCCACTTAGTAACGCTCGTACCCACAAGACCTCAGGTAGAAAAGATGTTTACCTCTCCATATACGAAAGTACTCGCCTATGAGATCTGGAACGGGAAGCCATATATGCTTTTTCAAAATGGTAAGAGTATTCACTTTGACCGACTAGTACTTAACCTTATGTCTGTCTCACTCCCTCCACTTCCAAAATGGCAGTGGTCAGGCGTCTGGTACTCAGTACCCGTGACGGATCGAAAGGCGAGTGTATCGATCGGTTACTGTACAGGAGAAAAGATGAAACTTCCTCCACAGTGTCAGGACTTAGATGTGTTCGGACAGATTAATGATAAAAAAATTATTGCGCTTGAGCTAAAGCTTCAAAAGAATGGAGATTGGCAGCATTTTCAAGTCGCATACCCTGGTTTTGCATTACGTCTATCGACTGTGGCGAGTATTCCCGTGGATTATCGATTTTTAGATGCTCAGGGAAGAGTAGTGGTCACAAAAGATCCGCTTATACCCCTTGAGAAGCCTGGGTACTAGGAGAGGGAAGCATGCCGTCACGTATGATATATGCGGTAATTCTATTCGTGAGAGCGCCATCACCGGCTGAGAATGTATTCGTTTCTCTAAGCAAAATGAGGGCGTCTTCTCCAGCGACAGCAGAACAGAGAGTACGTACTCGATCTTGAGTATAAAAAAAGAGGTTTCTTGGCTGTACTTGATTATTATCTGGATAGAAGTTAAATGCGATTCCATGACGAGCCCTTTGCCACATGGCATGTAGCATAGATTCCATGAAGTCATAATTGTCTGCAGCTATCTGCCGAAGGCTCATTGTTCCTGAAGCGACAACAAAATCAAACATTTCTGCAGGTGTTGTTGCGATAATATCCTCTTCTACAAAATCACCCTCTGGGTATTTTCTTCTTGCCTCAGCTAAAACTGACCAGCTGATGTCAACACCTCTATATTGAGCAACTCCTTTTCCAGAGAAGCGTGGATAATCATCTCCCGTGCCACAGCCTACGTCCAGTACTGATGCTCCAGTGAGAGAAGCAGAGCAAAGATCTGCAATTTTTATTAACTGATCGAAGTTCTGTTGTTTTATATTAGGGTTAATTCCGTCAGGTTCCCCAAGCGAGAGTGCAAGGCTATAAACTCTATTTGTGGATGCGATATCTCGTTTATCGACCCTTTCCAGGCGTGTCATAGTTGTAGATTATACCCTATAGCAATTAGAAAGTCGAGTTATCTGGCGAGGTAGATATGCGATTGCGCGTTGTAGTCTCGACCAACGCCTAGCGGTGTAGGTATGATCTGAAGATTTGCCTTTGGAGCCACCTTTTTACAGATTTTTTTTACTTTCTCGATACTGTAATAAAACAGATCAGGGTCAGGATCAGGATCATCATCAGTTAAGACATTGAGCGCTAGTCCTATCTTTGTCATCTGCCACATCGCTTTTAGCATCGCCGCAAAGAAGTCATAATTTCCTTTTTTCGGTAGACGGACTGAGAGCGCTCCTGAGCAGAAAACGAAATCAAATTTCCCTAAAGGTTTCTCAGCAAGAATATCCAGAACCATAAAGCGCAGCGTGGGATATTTTTGTCTAGCCCAGAGGATTGCAGGAGCGTAAATATCGACACCAAGATATGATTGTATGCCCTGTCTTCGAAGATAGGGAGCGAAGTCTCCTGTGCCGCATCCGACATCCAATACCGATGCATGCTCAAAAGAAGAACCACTGATATTGGCTACTTTTGAGAGATGGGCGAAGTTGTATTGTTTATCATCAGAACTCCAGCCGTCGACGTCAAAGCTTTTATAGTAGCTATCATAAATAGCATTGTTTCGTGCCAGGTCAAGATCTGAAAATCCTTGTATTCGTTTCATAAAGATACATTGTAACAAAAATATGCTCTAATTCAGTAGGGTAGTTAACAACATTATTATATCCTATAGTTAAATATTTGTCTAGTAGTTTTCCTGCGCTAGGACACGCAGCGTAATTTTGTTATAGTACTACTATGCCTGATGGTACATTTACTCCCGCTGATGCTTTAATTCCTCGGGGACCTGAACGAATTCCGCCAAAAAGCAGGATGGCTCAAAGCGCTAAAAGATTTCATGCTTTGAGTATGCCTATGCACGGAGAAACAGGCATGGTTGACAGATCAAAACTCACCCCGGCTCAGATCGATAGGTTGAAAACGTGGCGCAATGAGGGGCGAGGTGAAAATGGAGATGCAATGCCCACACAAGAAAGGTTTGACGATAATCTCTTTCTTTTACAGTCACTCTGGCCACAAAAAGAGGGGGGGAAAGTACATTACACCCTTGGACTAGATACAGCTTCGGAAGTTGGCTTTCAAGGAAGAGCAGTCGGGCGAAAAAAGAGACCAGTAGCAGTTCCGTATATGTCACATAAGAAATTTACCTGTTATGGGGTAGAAGCTGCATCCGATCCCAATGATGCTTCAAAGCAAGTTCCCGCTGTTCCTGAGGCTGTGAGAACTATTTTTGATGATCAAGATTACTTTACACCAGGGGAAACAGCATGGCTGCGAGATGTGCCACCAGAACTGATGGGAGAGCAGGCACAAGAAGTCGATTATGAAGGGCTTACTTTCTTTGTGCCACCACTTGAAGTAATGGTCGTTGATAGCTTAGAAGCAGAAGGGACCATGAAAGCAGTTGAGGTAGATGCTTTTGAGAGAGAGGATTTTGACTCTGGATTCCTTATGCGACAGTATGAGATGGATAAAGATAAGGTTCTTGAACTGCGCCGTTTTAGTAAAACGCCGTGGTTTAATCCGGAAGAGTCACGAGCAATTAAGGCTACGAATGAAGCAAGATATATACAATTAGTGCGAGACGAATTCCTGGAACAGCAAAGACTATTGAATAAGTCAGCGGGAGCATCTTTTAACATGAGTGAGGTGATACGGTTGGTTAATCTGAAGAAACAAATAACACAAGAGAGACAACAAGCACCTAACATGACTACCCTCGACTCTTTAGACGATGATGAGTTTCTGCGTGGAGTGTGGAAAGAGTTGGGAGCTGGGGATATTGATCAAGATGGGAATCTAACGGAAACATTTCGGGAAGAAGTTGGTCGTCACTTTCTCGGGATGGCAGAAACAGAACGAGAACGCTTCCTGGTCGATGATGCAGCAAATGTTATATCCTTTTTAGAAGGAGTGGATGAGCAGGGAAATGTCGATTTGTCACAAGAACGATACACGGAACTTGTATATGAATTACAAGACGAGTATGATTTTGATTGGCACAAAGCTCTTTCTTCCAGCTAGTTTCTTATATTGTTTGAAGCCTTTTTCTTATGTATAATCGCCGTATGAAGAACGAACTGGGTGGTATGAATCCGAGAGAAGCGGCATCGTATAGAAGACGGCTTAGTCCGAATCATCCATTAAGCAGAAGACAGTTTTTCGATGATAGAGCAGATGACCTTCGGCTCGTTGCAGTCGGAGTTATGGGAACAGCAGCAGGCAATATGGGGAGAACTGCAGCTGATGGTATGATCCAGGAAAATAGAGAAGAGGTCTGCTTTGACGAAGTGCGAGTAAGGGAATGTGACCCCACGACACTATCCGCCGAGGCGCAATTTAAGCTTAATGAGAAGGATATTGCTCCGAGAATGCTAGGAGGGGCTGGTTTAATCGCTGAAATTGGAGGGCCAACTGCTATCGCTTATGGAGTGGGTCGAGCAGCAATAGGTTGGGCACTTCGTAGACGAAGAATGGCAAAGTTTGCAGCACAAGGAAAAAATAATGGATGAGACAGTACTTCGGGCTGAACTTACACGGCTTTTAAAAGGTGATAAGGCACACATGCCTTTTTCGGATGCCGTGAAGGACTTTCCGGAAGAGCATATCAATGATTTTCCTCCGAACGTTTCTTATTCTTTTTGGCACATAATAGAACATATCCGCATCACGCAGTGGGATATTATCGACTTCATGCTGAATCCAAAATATGAAGAGCCTAAATGGCCTGATGACTACTGGCCGAAGAAAGAAAAACAAGCAACGAAGCTTCTTTTTGCAAAAAGTGTCGCACGGGTGGAGAAGGACTTACAAAAACTTATCGAGTTCGTCTCTGATCCGACGACTGATCTTTATAAGCCAGGCATTAATGGTGGAGGAACTGTATTACGAGAGGCCCTACTCGTCGCAGACCATAATGCCTATCATACTAGTGAATTTGCCATTTTACGCCAGGTCATGCGCCTCTGGTCGAAAAACCATACCTCATAGCATCTCTGTAACCGCAAAAAGCAGTCTTAAGCTAGACAATTGTTTTCTCAATAAAGGAATGGTAGAATCTCAGTTTATGAGTGAAGGAGCAAGGAACAGATTGGCTGCTGCCTATGCCGCTTTTTGCATAACGAGGGCTGAGACAGGCGAGTTGCGGATAGACATAGTGAAGCAAAAAGCATTTGAAGCATCCCATCAAGTCGCAGAGAACAGGCTGGTTGAGAATGACGAGCCGCTTATGAATGTCATACGAGAGGTAGAGGCTGACTATGTTCAAGAAAGAAAAGCGTTAGTAGCACTTGCTGCTACTACACCAGGGACATATCAACTTATCAGTATTGCACATGTGCGCGATCGCTCGACGAGAGTCCTAGAGAATAAATATTTAGAGGCTCGATTCGGTGTCCCGATCCAAGCAGGAAACGGCGAAGAAGTCTTTTGGGTTACTCGAAGAGAAAGTATGTTTGCGCTTGATACATATCTCACTTTTTCTGAGGGAGAGCCGACTGCTAGAGTTTGTTTTCCAGAAGAACCACAGTCGCTTCCTACGATTTTACTGCCTTACAATACAACATTTCCCTTTGAGACACGTATCATTGATCTTAATGGGAACATTTCTTCTCAGAAGGGTGCGATCGATCCTTTGTTCCAGAATGTCATTGGTACACAGTTATAGACTTTTCTAAATTCCAATATTAATTGTCAGTGGTGTTGGTGATGGGGTAACTTCTTGTGTAGGAAGTGGCGTCGTTGTAGGTTCTGGGCTATTAGACTCTTCGTCTTCATTGTTCTGTTGAGGTCTTTCTGTTGGTTTCTGTTCGGGTTTATTAGTTACATCAGGGAAACTTCCTCCACCAGTGCAGGAGCCTTTTGGTAGTGTACCAGAGAGGAAGAACTCGGCGTAAGCTGAGGATGTAGCTGTTTCTGCGCGCAGGCCATTCTCCTTACAGATATTTTCTCGAATGATTCCAGGAGGAGGGGTGAAACGCTGAATTGGTTTTCCTCGTAAGTACTGCTCCATCAACAGTCTCCAGATCGGTGCAGCTCCCAGAGATCCTGCAACACTGTCCATGGGCTTCCGATCGTTATTGCCGACCCAAACACCGATTACTACTTGTGGTGTATAGCCGACAGTTAATGCATCGCGATACTCCTCTGTTGTACCCGTTTTTACCGCTGCTTGGCGAGATATGGTAAGTGCGCTTCCAAATACTTCTGATCGGGCCGCATTATCTGAAAGGATACTGGAGATCTGGAATGCCACTTCTTCTGAAAGCGCAGTAGTCGGTGTCGGTGCATGAGTATAGATAGTACTGCCACGTTTGTCTGCAATAGAGATGATTGTGGTCGGTTCGACTCGCTGTCCGTGATTCGCAAAGACGGCAAATGCACCGGTTAGTTCTAACAGAGGTACTTCGCCAGCACCAAGTGCGAGAGAAAGTCCATAGTCAGACGGGCTTTCTAGGGTGGTTATTCCCATACGCTCAGCCATATCGAGTGCTCCTGGCACGCCAACTCGCTCCATGACATGAAGAGTGGGGATATTTAAGGAGTTAGCTAAGGCAAAGCGGGCAAGTACTTTCTGTCTGAAACGATTATCATAATTTTTTGGTTTGTACCCATCAGGGAAAGTAATCGGTTTATCTTCAAGCACTGTTGCAGGTGTTATTTCACGTTCCTCAAGCGCTTTTGCATAGACGATTGGTTTGAAGGAAGAGCCAGGTTGACGGGGGGTTGTGGCGAGATTAATTTTCCCATTTGTTTCGTCATACCAGTTATGACTGCCAACCAGGGCTAAAATCTCACCAGTCTTTGGATCAAGGACGACGGTGGCTGCGTTGGTGACTTTATTAAACGCCAGACGTGTGACCTGGTTTTTTACGACAGTTTCGGCGTATTCCTGAAGCGGAAGATCGATTGTTGTCTTGACGCGAAAACCTGCATGGGAAATTCTTTGCTCACCATATTTTTTAATGAGTTCGTTTTTTACCATGAGTGCAAAATGCGGTGCTTCGACATTTAGATCAGATTTCTGTGGGTTAAAGGTAATCACTTGTGATTCCGCTTGCGTTTTTAACTCAGGAGTAATATATCCTTGATCGACCATTTTTTGTAATACGGATTTTTGGTGCCTGAGTGCTGCCTCTTTATCTCCACTCAGAGGGGAGAGAGCAGATGGGGCAGGAAGAATACCAATAAGAAGAGCCGATTCACCGAGCGTTAACCGGCTTGCACTCTTACTAAAATACGCATGGCTTGCATCCTCAACACCGAATGCACCTTCACCGAAGTAGGCCGTATTGAGGTACATTTCCAAGATATCATTTTTACTAAATCGTCTTTCGAGTTCGATAGCGAGAAACAGTTCTTGATACTTGCGAAGAAAGCTTTTCTCCTGTGAGAGGAGTGTGTTCTTTACAACCTGCTGGGTTATCGTCGATCCTCCTTGGGTTAATTCTTCTGAACGGAGGTTAGCTACGATAGCTCTTCCGATACCTCGAATTGAGAATCCCGTATGGTTGTAAAAGTCGCGATCTTCAGTGGCGATTGCTGCCTGCTTTGTCACTTCGGGAATCTCAGAGATGGATATGGTTTTTGTGCTTGCAGCCTCATAAAAGGTGAAAAAGGGTTTATCATTTCGATCGGTAAGGAGGACTCCTGCATTTTTTCGCGAGATAACATTTTCTTTACTCGTTAAGTCCCGAACAAAATACAGATAGGTAAGGATAGGGATGATGATTAAGAGCGCGACAGCCGAAAGAATAGCAATGAGGAGTGGTTGTTTTCCTGTCTTCCACAATTCAAAAATAACGCTCGTAATAATACCGCGGTGTTTTTCTTTTTTTTCCATTGGAGGATCGATTATATCTTTTTTCTCTGGATTCGGTTTGTGATCTTGCACATATCTATTTTATAGTATAAAGGAGAAATACACGAGCGAAGAAATTAGTTTAGTATTACTTTTCCTGTTGCGCTTCTTTTTGCAGCTTATGCATATCAATAATGACGAGATGGTTTTTTTCTCGATGTAGTATTCCTTTGTCTTGCAGTACTTCTATTTGTCGACTCACAGTCTCTCTTTGTAATCCGGTCCATGAAGCAATGTCTGGATGCGTAAGCGGAAGAGTTATTGTTATACTGCTTCCTGTTTCTTTTCCGAACTGTTTACTGAGATAGAGAAGGAGTGATACTACTTTTTCATATGCATTAGTGAAAGTGCCGGTTTCAATCTTTGTCAGTAATCCATTGAGTCCTTGGGAGAGCCTTGTAGCTAGGTCGAATAAGACATCGGGCTCAGTTTTAAGGAATGCTTCCATTTTTTCGTACGGCGCTCTTCGTAGATCAAGCGCTTCTAGCGCTGAGAAAGTATATTTTGAAAGAGATTTTTTACCAAGCGCGAGCATGATGGGAAAGAAAGAAACGGGTTTAAAGACATGCAAGGTAATGTCTTCACCATCAACGGTAATCAGCGATTGTCGAACAAATCCTTTTTTCAAATAAAATATATCGACAATGTCACTTCCAGCACTGAGAATAGTCTCATTTTTTTTAAAATGTAGGAGGCTGTACTGTTGGAAAAACGCATCGAGTTTCTTCTCAATAAATTCGTTCATGCAGCTTATTATACCAGCCTGCGGTGATAAATATCACGGTACAGAGCACCCGACGTTCGTATAGTACATGAAGAGAGATGACTCATTTCTTTAAAGAGGAGGTGCTTACTTACTATGATTAGCAAGAAAAAAAAGACGATACGTTTTAGTCTTCTTTCCATAGAGGAGCGGCGGCCAGAAAAGACACCACAGAGAGAAGACGAAGAGTCGGTGTTTGGTCACATGCCAGATGTTGAATCGGACGATAGTACGATGGAAAATGAGCATAGTTTAGGACTACGTCTTGATGAGGATAACGAACACCCAAAACCGCTAGATACAGAAGGAGATCTCACTCGAATTGAGTTGTATCGAAGAACTCACTAAATCTCTTTCGTCGGTGATATAGATCACCAGTGATAAAAGTGTATAAGCATATCCTTATAAGGAAGAGTTAACCTATGAGAAATAAACTAGTGAAAGAAGAAAAGCATATAACGCAGTCAGTCGTGAATGCTGAACCTATCATACTGAAAGGACAGTTGTTAGATTCTTCGGATAATTTATCCCAGGTTGTTAATACAGACGGAGAGGGAATGGTGATTGCTTCAGATACTGTTGAGTTCGGATACGATGAGGATGATGATCATCCAATCCCCATGAATAGAAAAATTGATCTAGAACAAGGAGAGCGTAGGTCTACGGTAGGATAAACATGACTGAAAAACAGAAAAAATTAAATAGAGTGGTTTTTATTCTCAGCCTCGTAGGACTTTTTATCGCAATTTATGTATTGCAAAGTTTTCTGAGACAGTCGTCAATCGTTTGTGTCAATGAAGGCTGTGAGCTGGTTCGAAAAAGCCCCCATAGCTATCTTTTAGGAATTCCTGTTCCGGGTTTTGGGGCTGTTGGGTATTTTCTGCTCATCGTCCTTTCTATTCTTAAAACTGCAAAGAACAGTCGATGGATATCACGCTGTATGCTTGGCATTGCTTCCTTTGGTATAGCATTTGTTGCCTGGTTTACGTATACGGAAGTCTTTATCATCAAAGCACTTTGCACGTGGTGTGTCATCTCAGCAGTGATTATGTATAGCATCTTCTTTCTTTTGCTGAAGAGTTATTTCGTTGAAAAAGGAGAAAAAATATATGAAAGGTGAGACAAAGTTTCTTCTCGGGATAGGGACGGTATCACTTCTTATTGTTGGTATCGCGGCTTTTTTCCTCACTCGTCCAGATGCACCGATTAGCCGATCAGATCTTATTACAAAGGATGCTATACAAAGAGGAAAAAAAGACGCAAAAGTCTACCTCGTTGAGTTTTCAGATTTTCAATGTCCTGCCTGTCTTAGTGTCAAACCATTCGTTGATCAGATACTTAAAAAACACGGGACAGAAATCCTTTTTGTCTATAGACATTTCCCATTAGAAAAACATGCGTTTGCCAGGAAAGCAGCAGAAGTAGCAGAAGCAGCAGGAGAGCAAGGAAAGTTTTGGCAGATGTATGACTATCTCTTTGCCCATCAGAGTGAGCTTTCAGAGGAGATGCTCAATAATGCATGGAAGCCACTGGGCCTAAGAGAAGAGTCATTTAAGGAAGCTCTTGCAACCGGGAGATACAAAGCGAAGGTACAAGCAGACATTTCAGACGGTACTCGGTTCGGTGTTTTTTCAACACCCACATTTTTTCTCAATGGTAGAAAGCTAACTCTTCAAAGCTTCCAGGAACTCTCACAGGAGGTTGATCGAGCAGTAGAAAAAGCACAGTAATCTTGCTGTCATTTACTTTTTAATGAGTCTACTGTTGAAGCGACTCTTAAGAGCTGGAATGCATATACACTGCTTATCCTTATTACGCTCGTTTTATGTAAAACTGCATTTACCATTTTCATTGTGGTGCGTTGGCTGGAAGAGTATTATGAGATTTCTGATCACTCAATCATGCATAGAAAGGGGTTTCTGTTTAAAAAAGAAGAAGAGATTTCATTTAAACATATTAGGGCAGTTAAATTAGAGCAGGGTTTACTCGGTCGTATCTTGAATTTTGGCACGATCGTCTTGCATGATTGGGATATGCGGCGTGATTTTATTCTCTATCAGATTCATAATCCAAATCGATACAAGCAGGTCCTTGTAGACCTTATCCCAAATGTCGATGTTGATAAAATAACGCTTCGGGAGCATATAATAGAACCTGATGAGTAGTTTTCAGAAATCGGAGAAGGAGTCTTCTCGAACGGTTCGAGTTTTTGCTGCCTCGTCTTTCTTCCATGATGTAGGATCTGACATGGTGTTTTCTGTCTGGCCGCTTTTCCTCAGGAACGTGCTGGGTGCAAATATGGCGGTTATTGGGCTTATAGACGGCCTTGGTGATGCAGTCGTTTCGCTCTCGCAAGCGCTTTCAGGCTATCTATCAGATAAAACGCAAAAAAGAAAAGTGTTTGTCTGGCTCGGGTATCTTTTAGGAGGTATCTCTCGAATAGGATACGCGCTCGCTCCAAGTTGGCAGGCAATTATTCCTTTTCGTATTCTTGATCGGTCTGGGAAAATGCGTGGCTCTCCGAGAGACGCGATCATTGTAGAGGCTTCTGATCATACGAACAGAGGAAAACAGTTTGGGATTATTCGAATGATGGATAATCTCGGTGCAGTGGTTGGCGTTTTAATAGCGTTTGTTCTTCTGAAACATGTCCCATTTAGAACGCTATTTTTTCTGGCTGCAATCCCGTCATTTATCGCAGTTGCTCTTGTCTACATATATATTAAAGATTCGGCGAAGACGCAGAGGATATTTAAAGGAATCCAGTTTAACGCCTTTTCGAAAAATCTTTGGGTTTACACGATCAGTAGTAGTATATTTACCCTCGGTTCTTTTAGCTACTCATTCCTCCTCATTGCTGCTTCAGGGAAGGGGTTTTCAGATGCAGCAGTACCGATACTGTATTTACTTTTTACCGCTGTTGCTGCTGCTTTCTCACTTCCGTTTGGGAAATTGGCCGATCGCGTCGGCCGGAAATCGGTCATGCTTCTCTCGTTTCTCTTTTGGATCATTGTTTCTATCCTTTTTATTGCGCAAGGGAACACATGGGGCGTCATAATGGCCTTTATTTTCTATGGACTGCATATGGCTGCTATTGAGCCGGTGCAGAAAACGATTGTCGCGGAGTTAGCTCCGAAAGATTTATTGGCGAGTACATTGGGTGGATTTCAGATGATCATAGGCCTTATGAGTCTTCCTGCTTCAGTGCTCGCTGGGTTACTCTGGGATCATTTCGGTATGGGAACAGCGTTTTTCTTCTCTGGCTCATTGACGATAGTAGCAGGTATGTTGTTGTTTTTTGTCAAGGAGACACGATGATAGCAGTTACATCATTTTTCGGATCCTTACTGATTCTTTTTTTACTCTCGCGGATGCTCCAGCGGGAAGTGTCATCACTCTTGTTTCGCCTTTTTCATAGCGAAAAAGTCGTTATCTACTCGATGGCGTTTCTCTTTCTTCCCGGAACTATTATTCATGAATTAGCCCACTACATCATGGCCAATCTTCTCTTTGTGCGAACCGGTGAAATAGAGTTTATGCCGAAGATGCAGGGAGATAATATAAAACTCGGAAGCGTTTCTATCGTAAAACCTGATCCTTTTCGTTACTTCCTCATAGGAATAGCCCCATTTCTTTCAGGTATAGCCCTTATTCTTATTACCCTCTACTACGGGGTTCGTCACGACGTTTTTTCAAATACCTGGTTAGTGATTGCTCTAGGGTATCTCGTTTTTCAGATCGGGAATAGCATGTTTTCAAGTAAAAAAGATATGGAAGGTGCATTCGAACTTTTTGTCGTTGCGTTGATTATCGCTATTGTTGCGTATGTTTCAGGCTTTCGCCCAAATCTACAGGATGTTGAAGCGTTTATCTCACCGCAAACAGCTACGTTTTTCTCGCAAGGAACGATGTTTGTCCTTGTTCCAATTGGCATAGATATTGTCCTTCTTATTCTTGCAAAACTCTTTAATCGTCGTTAACTTGACGATGCATCTCTCTATCCACTAGGCTAGATATATGGCTGAACTTGCTAGTCCTCCCTCTGATGTTCTCGGTCTTCCGAAACTTGATGTTAAAAATAAGCTGAAAACCGCAGGGTCGAAAGTGAAAGCGAAGACGACTAGTACTGCAGTTAATGTGAAACAAATAATCGCCAGTGACATAGCAAAACTAGCAGATGTTCGTGCGCAAGTTAGCGCACATCTTAAACGTCCTTTTGAGATTCAGTACCAACCAACAACTCCCGCAGAACGAAGAGCAGAGCTCCAGGCGCTCAGTCATGTCATGAATGTTGTTCATCATGATTATGATCGGCAGAAAAAGGTAGGCGGAATGGATATTCCTCCGACAGGAGCTTTTCGGATACAGGATTTGATCCGCCGCGCAGATAATACAGCGGAGGCTTTACGACTAACAGGTAAGCCACAGACAGAGATAAGTCCATATGTCAAATTAGCAGTAAAACTTGAGCACGAACGAGATGCTGTCATAAAACAAAAACGTAATCCTGATCATGGAGTTGTGACAGAGCCTCAAAGAACAGAAAAAGTTTCAGCTCGAACTGCTTCACCTAGTCAAGAAAAGCTAGCGAGCAAGCCAGCTTTGATACGAGGAGCTGCTCGTGTACCACTCAAAGGATAGTTCCTCATATTGCGTCTTCTTTTGAAGCAATGTATGATACCTCTGCGTTTCTTATGAAAAAGAAGGATAAAAAATATCCTGCCTATACAACAGATTTTTTTCCTGTCTCCGATGGACACCGTCTCTACTATGAACTCTATGGTAACCCAAAAGGAATCCCCGTTCTTTTTCTCCATGGTGGTCCGGGTGGAGGTATCGATGAGAGTGATAAGCGGTTTTTCGATTCGAAACGTTTCCAGGTAATCCTTTTTGACCAAAGAGGATCAGGAAAGAGTACGCCATTTGCCACGACGAAGGCGAATACAACACAACATTTAGTTGAAGACATACAAAAGCTTCTGAAGCATCTAGGGATAAAAAAAGTAATGCTTTTTGGTGGGTCGTGGGGTTCAACACTCGCCTTGGTTTTTGCTATTCATCATCCTGAGATGGTATCAAGCATGGTCGTGCGGGGTATTTTCCTAGCAACAAAGCTTGATATGCAGCATTATATCGGTGGGGGAGTAAGGAATTTTTTTCCTGAAATCTGGGAAGACTTCATAGGTCTTGTGCCAAAGGAAAAACGAAACGATATTCCTGCATACTATCTTTCTCAAATGCAGTCGAAAGACAAAAAAATAGCTGAGAAGTATGCTTTTGCCTGGGCTTATTATGAAACAGCGATGCTCCATCTGAAAACTTCAGACAAACGGATTAGAAAAGGTCTTAAGAAGTATCCGTATGTCGCGTTATCGATTCTTGAGGCATATTACATTAAGAATCACTGCTTTTTACCGGAAAATTATATTTTAGAAAATACAAAGCGTATTGTACATATTCCGACCAGCATTATTCATGGGAGATTTGATTTTATTTGCCCGCCGATTAATGCTTACTTGCTGCATAAAAAAATGCCAGGATCAGTGTTACACTTTGTTGCTGCAGCTCACTCAGGTTCTGAAAAAGAAATTGAGAAGATGCTCGTTTCCGAAACAAACCGCCTCGCAGATGAACTAGAAAAGTAATCTCTTGCATATTTCACCTCTGAGCGTATAATACGCTTTAGATTGAAAAGACAACGTAAAACAAAGAAACTATTATTAAAAGATGCAGCATGGTTCTATCTCTCCTACGGTAAAAGGTTTTTGAAAAAAATCCCTAAAGTTGTATGGGGATTCTTTGCTGTTGTCGGTATTCTTTTTGTCGGCATGCTGGTGGGCTATGAATCAGCACAAGAAGATACCACTCTTTCTCCAATTCAGCAAATACGAGTTCGGAACGAACGCTACTCCCAGGTAATACAAGGCTATGAAGAACTGGCCAATCTGTACTTTGAACAGGGAGAAAATCTCAAGATTGTACTAGATAAAGACATGATTCTTCAAAACCCTCATGAAGTAGTCGATGCGTTCAGAAGTATGGATCAGTACCGAAGTCTCATTAATATCCAGATGGGACGTCTCCTTGAGCTTAGGAGAGAGGCTGGTCTCTCGGGAGCTGTAAAAAGTTTTTAGCCTTCATTGACAACATCTTGAGAAATCGTAACAATAGAGAGTACATGGAATTTCTCAATTTGCTCGTCCACAAGATATATATCATCATCGTGGATTCACTACAGACGATTCTTCTGGTTGCATCTGTTATTCTTATTTTTTATGTTTTTCTTATTCGGCCACATGAAGTGACCGGATTCTCCATGTTCCCAACCTATGATAATAAAGAGATGCTCTTGACCTTTCTGCCAGACAAGAATATCAAAAAATTACATCATGGTGATGTTATTGTTTTTTATTCACCGGTAGAACCGGAGAAGTTATATATCAAACGGGTTATCGGTATGCCTGGAGATACCGTTATGGTGCAGGATGGACAGGTCTCTCTCAACGGAGCACCATTAAGTGAGCCATACCTTCGATCAACAGTGGCGACCTATGGAGGTGCATTTTTACCAAATGGTCAGACGGCTACCGTCGATCCAGGGACACTCTTCATGATGGGGGATAATCGAGAGAATAGTTCAGACTCCAGGGAATGGGGGTTTTTGAAAGAAGATAGAATCGTTGGTCGTTCTGTCGCTCGTATTTTTCCGCCACAACACTTCAATCTCATCAAAAATCCTTACACTGAAAGTAAATAATCAGTTTTCGTATAATAAGAAACAAGATGAAGCATAAAAAGATCCTCATTGTCGGTGGAGGAATTACCGGATGCACTCTCGCATTTTTTCTGAAAAAATACGGTTTTTCACCCACCATCGTTGAAGAAGCGCCAGCATTTAAACGATTAGGTTTTCTTATCGATCTTCGAAGAGTTGGTCTTCACGTTGCTTCGAAGATGGGACTACGAGAGAAGCTTGAAACACTCGCTATACCGATGAAGTGGGCCACGTGGATGGACATACACGGAAAAGTAATTACTCGTTTTGATATGGAAAAGACCTTCAAGCAATACGATGGATTACCAATAAATAGAGGAGATCTCCACCTCACGCTTTATGATTCGGTGAAAAAAGATGTTACATTTCGTTTCGGACAAACTGTTACGTCGATAACACAAGATGCCGATAACGTTCATGTTGTCTTTTCAAATGACGAAACAGATACTTTTGATATTCTTATCGGTGCAGAGGGGTTTCATTCGGACATTCGAACAAATGTCTTTGGCGAAGGGTTTGAGAAATACTTAGGCCAGTCCTTTTTCGCTTTTATCATACCGAATCGTCTTGGTAGATCTCTGACAAAAAAAGATGAAGTAATCAATATTCGCGGGCCCGAGTTTTTTCTTACCTACGGTATGTTTTCACCAGATCGTCTTGAGGTGGGATCATATCTTATCCAACGAGAAAAAGTATACGCAGAGATTCCTGTACAGAAACGACGGGAGTATCTCCTGAAGCACTATGGGAACTATGATCAGATTTATCGAGATGTGCTTGAGAGCATAAAAAAAGATGAATACATCTATCAAGGTGATCTTTCTCAGGTCGTCATGCCCACATGGCATAAGGGGAGAGTCTGTCTATTAGGGGATGCTGCGTATTCCTTGACCCTTGCTACAGGCATGGGTGCGTCGATGGCGATGGCAGGAGCATACATCCTTGCAAATGAATTAAAGGAAAAATCACAGTATGCGGATGCGTTTTCCTCGTATGAAAAGCAGCTGCGGAAGGAGATAGAAAGGCTGCAAGCTTTCGGGCAGAGGAATGCAAAGTTCGTCACTGGAGAAACGGTTATTCCTTATGCATTGATGAATACCTTTCTTCGTATCATCCCATCAGAACTTATCGCGCGCTATATTATCCATCCAACAGAGAGTAGGATCGGCCTTTCATGATACGGTAGCTTTGATATACTGGAGGTGAGTATGCAAGGTTTTATCAGAGTTTTCTCCGTTACGCTTCTGTGTGTTTTTCTCGCTATTTTTATACCCTTTCTTCTTTTCCACAAAAAAGATCCGGTATCATGGATGTTCCCTTTGATTGAATTTTTCCTCTACATCTATTTTCAGCTGAAGAAGAAAAAGTACATTTGTTATGTTGGAAAGACGAGAATCGAGAATACACCAGCGAGTTGGATCTGGATACTGTTTACTATTACGGGTATTAGTGTATTTACAAATATGTTCGTTTTTCGTTAGACGTGATAGGAAATAGAAGCTATCTCATAGAGAGGGGAAAGATAGGGTGAATAATCACAGATCACAACATCTTCTAATGGGTTTTTGAGATAGATGACTTCCCAAAGAATATTACCACCTGAAAAAAGCACAACCCCTAGATTACGTTTTATATTTTCAATTTGTTGCAAGTAAGCCCCGATATAATCGATATCGTCTTCTATGATTCGATGTTCATATTCAGGAACGACTTCCGCTAATAACTCTTTAAATCTGTGGTAAAGATGGGGGCGGAGTAACTGCTCATCATTTGGCAATGAGAGATAGGTTGAGAGGATAGGGAATGGGGATGCTTTGTAGGTTTCTAGTTTTTTTATGATGTCTTGAAGGTTTTGTCCCATAACAGTATATTGTAGAACGATTGTTCAAAATTTCAGTAAGAAAGACTACAAGAAAAAGTAAAACTTTCTCCATAAGAGAAAATGTGAGAGAATAGGACCGATGTTTTTCGACCGCGTTGATGCTGGTAAACAACTTATTGCCAAACTCCAAATCTATAAAGATGATAAGCCAGTTCTTCTCGCTCTTCCCCGTGGCGGTGTCATGGTAGCTTTCCCCCTTGCTAAGTCATTTCAGCTACCGCTTTCCGTACTCATCGTTCGAAAAATAGGGAGTCCTGATAATCCCGAGTACGGCATAGGAGCTGTTTCAGAAGGTGATGTGATTTTGAAAGATAAAGATGCACTTGAGCGCCTCGGACTTTCTGAAAAGGCATTCCGAAAGCTTCAAAAAAAAGAAGAAGAGGAATTAGAACGACGAAAGATGGTCTATCGAAATGACGAAGACATACCATCCCTCAAAGGAAAGACAGTGATCCTTATCGATGATGGACTCGCAACTGGAGTGACAGCTCGAGCAGCGATTGAAACGATAAAGAAACACAAACCGTCTCAGCTTATCTTTGTTGTACCTGTTGCAGCGATAGAGACTGCGAAGCAGCTAATCCGCAAGGTGGATGAGTTTATCAGTCTTACCGCAGTAGATGAACTGGGATCGATCGGTTCATACTATGAAGATTTTTCAGAAGTGACCGATGAACAGGTAGTACAGATGCTTTCTTATCTCCAAACCACATTTTCCAAAAAAGAGTAACTATGCAGCCTTTTGTTGATACAGAGCGTCCACCAGAGGGGGAAACTGTTTGCTTACTATCCAGCGATCAGCCAGCCAGTATGGTCTTCTTTCTCGTCTTTTTTCAGATGGGATTTCATCTCTAGATAACCTCCCGGCTGCTAACTCTTCTTCACGGAAGGCCGGCAACTGCATGTCTCGAATTTCTTCACCTCTGAGAACAGCTCCCACATGAACCGTGTGTCTCCTAAAGAGGGTGAGCTTATTTACCGATTTGTAGTCAGTAACGCCAGGTACTTGTATGCCTAAGAAGACGACAGTAAATGGATTACGAATGGTTCTCTTTGTATCTTTTGCATCAAACTCGGAGAGTGTGAAGAGATACTCTGCAGCTTTTCCTATTGGTGCATTCAAACTTTGCACTCGTGCTGCATGGGGTGCTAACCAGACAATAGCTTCATCTTCTGACTGCGAGACTGCTTCGCTTACTGCGTTGAAATACTGTCTATTCCCTCGTCCGACTGGTGCTATTGGAAGAGGATACTGATTGTGTTTCATACGCTCTTGATTTTTCTCATACAAGCGTTTATAAGCATCTGCAGTCATGACAGGATAGAGATCAATACCTGCTGCTGCTGCAAGTGTCACAGCCGTTGATGTCTGTTGATCTGAGGCATTGGGAACAATAATTCTTCTATCTCGGAATGGCGGGTAGCGTCTACTAATAGGATACTCACGGAGCTCATCATCTTTAGCCAAATGAACCGTGACAAAAAGTACATCCCGATGTTCTTTTTCCATTTGCCTGGCAGCTTCTTTCAGATGCAAGTCAGGATCCACAATACGAGTAGGGAAGATACCACGGCTCAGATCCATGACAAGTGGTCTACCAATATGTTCTTGTTTCCATGAAATCTGATTTAATTTTTCAGCCATGGAGGGTATTATCGCAAGAAAGGAAGAGACTTTCAAACAGCTTGACAGGATATCGAGAAGATGTTATATTTAACCGAAAGGTTAAGTATGAACCAACAGACGCTTGATACCATTTTTTCTTCTCTCTCAGATTCCACACGACGGGAGATTCTGAGTCGTATAGCACAGTCAGATTTGACGGTGAGTGATATTGCAAAGCCATATTCGATGTCTCTTCCTGCAATCTCCAAACATCTGAAAATTCTTGAACGCACAGGACTCATCACTCGACATAAAAGTGGGCGGGAGATACGGTTTTCTCTCAATCCAGATCCTCTCAAAGAAGCATCTCGATATCTCTCGTTTTATAGACAGTTTTGGAACGATCAGTTTGATAGTCTTGAGAAATTTTTGGAAAAGGAGGTGAAAAGAGATGGGAGATAATACATTAGTCATAAAAAGGACACTTCGTGCCCCACTTGAGAAAGTATGGAATGCCTGGACGGACGTTGAAGCATTAAAACAGTGGAAATCACCCGAAAGTATGACGACGCCAGATGCGACATCAGATTTGAAAAAAGGAGGCAGGTATACCATTACTATGCATGGCCCGACACCAGACCATCCTCAAGAAAATATGAAGGTAGTTGTTGGAGGTATCTATCAAGAGGTAGATCCGATGAAAAAGCTTGTTTTTACCTGGAAGTGGCAAGGAGATCCACAAGGAGAAGAAACAATCGTAACCGTCGAATTCCACAAAGTATCAGATAACGAAACAGAGGTTGTGCTCACACACGATCTCTTCACCTCAGACAAGTCACGAGACGAGCATACTATCGGTTGGATAAGTACTCTTAATAAGTTAGAACAGTATCTTTCAAAGTAGCTGCTTGTTTTATTAACTCTGTCCACGCTTGCTCTTCTTTCCTCAGAGGCTCATAATGAGACTAGATGAGTTATAAAGGACTGTTGGTCATTCTTTGCGTTCTTCTCTTAGGAGCAACATTTTTTTTCTTTCGCAACAAAGTGGTCATGGATAAAAAAGGAACGTTTCAGGCGATCAAAGTATCTGAAAAAGCAATGAGTATTCCGACGCTTTCGCTGGAGACAATTTTTGACGGGAGAGATGCAACAGAAGGATTATCAAAAGACCATATACGCACGGTTATTGCCACAGGAGATGTTATTCCAGCACGATCTGTTAATTTTCAGACCTTAAAGTATGGTGACTTTCTTTGGCCATATCGCTATACAGCATCGTACGTTAAAGATGCGGATCTTACCTTTATTAACCTTGAAACACCGCTCCTGAAAAACTGTCCGACGACATCGGAGGGAATGATCTTTTGTGGGAGTAATCGCCATATTGAGGGTTTACTTTCGGCAGGAGTTGATGTTGCAAGTCTTGCGAATAATCATGCTGGAAATCACGGGACATCTGGGGTTATGGAAACGAAAGCACTGTTAGAAAAAGTCGGGATTGAGGTTACCGGTATAAAAGGTGCTGTGTATAAAGAGATTCGAGGACTGCGATTTGCCTTTTTAGGCTATAACGATATTGGTGCACCAGAGGAGTCAATTTCATGGGCACAGAAGGAAAATATAAAAAAAGAGATCAGCATCGCTCGAAAGAATGCAGATGTTGTTATGGTCACTTACCATTGGGGAGTTGAGTACCGTGATCAGCCAGACGAACGTCAAAAAGAACTGGGTCATTTTACGATCGATTCTGGAGCAGATATCGTGATTGGGAATCATCCTCATTGGATACAACCCATTGAACTCTATAAAGGGAAGCTGATAACCTATGCGCACGGAAATTATATTTTCGACCAAATGTGGTCTCAAAAGACACGGGAAGGAGTCATCGGAAAGTATGTGTTCTATGATACTCGACTTATCGATGTGGAGTACTCACCACTGGTTATTAATGACTATGGCCAAGCAAAGTTCGCAGAATCAACACAAAAAGCAGAACTGCTGAAGAGTATGAAAACAGAGTCGTATAAACTCCATGATCAATATGCTACAACAATTACAAAATGACGTAAAGAAGCTATCGGATCCGAAAAAAGCCGAAATTCTGCAACGCTTTTTTAAGACAGGGAAAGGACAATATGGCGAAGGTGATGTTTTCGTAGGTCTTGTCGTACCACAGTCACGATTGCTTGCTAAAAAATATAGTGATCTCTCTTTATCGGGTATCACGACGCTTCTTGACTCGAAGGTTCATGAAGAGCGTATCATTGCTCTTTTTATTCTCGTCAATCGTTTTGAGCAAGCGGACGAGGGACAAAAAAAAGAACTCTATGCTTTCTATCTAAAACACCGAGAGGCTGTCAATAACTGGGATTTAGTCGATCTCTCAGCATCGCAGATTGTCGGTGCCTATCTTTATACTAAGGAAAAGCAAAAGCTTTATGATCTTGCTAAGTCAGAAAATCTTTGGGAGCGGAGGACTGCTATTATTGCAACTTTATATTTCATCAGACGAAAACAGTTTGATGATACATTCAAAATAGCGACACTTTTGCTATCAGATACGCATGATTTACTTCATAAAGCAGTAGGGTGGATGCTTCGTGAGGTGGGAAAACGCGATTTTCAAGCGCTTGATCGATATTTGAAGGAGAACTATAAAAAGATGTCGCGGACAACACTTCGTTATGCTCTTGAACATTATTCATCAGACAAGCGCCTCGGTTACATGAAAGGAATAGTATGAAACGAAAACAGAAACAAACGAATCAGAACCACTCAGTGCTTTTAACTCTCACTGCTTTTTGTCTGGCCGGAGTGGTATTCCTTTTTCTTTGGTTTTTCCAATTTAAGGCGCAAGTACAAACGGTATCCGTGAATGGAGCACGAATAGCCTATTATGTTCGAGGACAAGGAGAGCCACTGCTGATAAATCAAGGATTTGGCATGACCATGACGGATATGGATCCGTTGTTTCTAGAAGCGTTATCAAAACACTTTATGGTGATTATCTATGATTATCGTGGTGGAGGGCTCTCGACAGGAAGTGTGGATCAGTTAACGGTTCAGAAGATGACTGATGATGCAGTACTGCTTTTGAAGCATCTTGGCATACAAAAAACATCTGTTTTCGGTTGGTCATATGGAACGCTTATCGCACAAGACATGGCAGTACGCTACCCTGAATATGTTGAGAAGTTGGTTCTTGCCTCCCCATTACCAGGAGGAGCACATGGTATCCCTGCGGATCGTTCAGTCCAGCTTTTTGTCCAAAAGCATCTGGCAGAAGACTGGGAGAGTGCCTTTGTCCCGCTTCTTTTTCTAAAAAATGAAGAGGGTGAAAAGGCAAAGACTGCCTATCTTACGAGACTTAAGAAAGCGAGACAGTCTCATGAACTTCCAGAGACTCCTGGCATCCCAGTTAATACAAAAATTGCTCAAGAGTATGCGGCTGCTGGAGAAGACATGGCACAACTCTTTGAGCGCATACAAACGATTTCTGCTCCAACACTCGTTCTTTCCTCAGAAGATGATATCCTCATCAATCTAGAAAATGCAAGAAAAATCGCCCGACAGATACAAAATGCACAACTTCGTATCGTTCCGAACGCAGGTCACGGATTTCTTTTTCAGGATCCAAAAAAAGAAGCAAGAGAGGTAACAGATTTTTTAGATTCCAAGTAATCTGTTACAATGGCCTTGTGAATGATATGAACAAGACACCTGATGAAGTCCTGAAGAAAAAATTAACGCCAGAACAGTACCACGTAACGAAGGAGAAGGGGACTGAGGCTGCTTTTACGGGAAAGTACTGGGACAATCACGAGACAGGTATGTATGAATGTGTTGTTTGTGGGCAAGCACTCTTTTCATCAGATACCAAATTTGATTCCGGCTCTGGTTGGCCGAGTTTTGATAACCCGGTTAATCGTGAACATGTCGAGCTGAAGGACGATGACAGCTATGGTATGCACAGAACAGAAGTTGTTTGTAAAAATTGTGGCGCCCATCTGGGACATCTCTTTACTGATGGACCGAAAGAAACTACTGGCCTTCGCTACTGCATTAATTCTTCAGCCCTCAACTTCACGCCTAAAATATAACAGTACGAGAAGAGTTTTTCATCTCTCGTGAATATGCTATACTCCCTAGAACCTGATGAGTCGACGACGCGTACAGAGGTTAAGTAAATTCTACGATGCAAGACATCGTTCTGAGGTGCCATTTTTTCTCTTTTTACTCGGTATTCTTTTTACTGTTTTTGCAGCCTTCTATGTAACGAGAACTGCAAACAGCAAAGATAAGATTCAGTTTGAAAATAGCGTCGATCGCATTCAGCGACGTATCCAAGATAGTACGCAAACCTATACTGCTATTCTTCTTGCGGGTGGTGGCTTTTTTGCAGGGAGTGAGTATGTCTCACAAGGTGAGTTCCGATCATTTATTACTACACTCCAGCTTCGTAAGCGGTATCCTAGCGCGCAAGGCGTTGGCTATCTCATACGAATTCCTGCTTCTCAAAAAGAGCAGACGTTTGCACAACTTCGTCAAGAAAATCCTCAGTTTAAGCTATATCCAGATACCGCTCGGTCGGAGTATTACCCCATTGTATACTTAGAGCCTCACGATAAACGAAACAATGTAGCAATAGGTTACGACATGTTTACGGAGTCTATAAGAAGAAAGGCGATGGAAACTGCCCGTGACACAGGGCAACCTGCTGCTTCAGGTAGAGTAACCTTAGTGCAAGAGATTGAGACGGTAAAGCAGCCAGGTTTTCTGATCTATGTACCCTTGTATTCAAAAGGGCCTCAGCCAATGACCGTTCAGGAACGAAGGGAGAGGCTCATCGGATTTGTCTATGGTCCGTTTCGTGCAGGGGATTTCCTGCAAGGTATTTTACAGACAGAAAATCTTCCCAATGTAGATTTTCAAGTTTATGACGGAGAACAGGAGGATTCTCGTCATTTGTTATATGATTCGAATCCAAAACGAGATACAAAGTACACGCCTCGTTTTTCAGCTATAAAAAATGTAGATGTTGAGGGTCGAGACTGGACAATCCATTTCAGTAATAGGCCTGAATTAGATCTTGCTTCTGAGTACCATCTGATGCCGTTTATTTTTTTCTTTGGATTTGCGATGAGTACGGTACTCTATATCATTACAAAGTCACAGTTCAGAGCGCGGACACGAGCAGAGCAAGCGGCTGCCGAATTGCGATCATCACGTGAGACGCTAAGAGAAAGTGAAGCAAAGTATCGCCAGGTTGTCGAGAGTACTTCAGATCTTATTGTCACGCTTAATCCTCAGACAAGGATCGAGTATGTTTCTCCATCTTGGCAAACAGTGCTCGGTTTTACCTCCCAAGCGCTGATTGGTAAAAACATTTTTTCTTTACTTCATCCAGATGATCGTCAAGTAGCACGAATAGAGATGCAGAAGGCGGCCAAAGGAAGAATTGGAAGAACAACTGTTCGTTTAAGACATAAAAAGGGTCACTATCTCATCTTTGAAGGAGTGGAGAAAGCACTCCTTACGAAGACAGGCGACCCACGTCTTTTTATCGTAACACTACATGACGTGACAAAACATGTAGAGCTTGAACAGAGAAAAGATGACTTTATTAGTATTGCAAGCCATGAGTTAAAGACACCGGTCACGAGTATGAAGATTTATGCACAGCTTCTTCGTCGTCAAATAGAACCATTGAAAAATGCTGATGTGAATACCTATCTAGCAAAAATGATTTCTCAAATTGATAAACTAACCAACCTTATCTTAACCCTTCTTGATATCTCCCGAATGCAAGGCGGAAAGATGCAGTTCACAATGAAAAACTTTAATGTAAATGAGACCGTACGAGATGCAGTAGAAATAGCCCAAGCAATGTCTAAAAAGCATCGCATTATTATTTCAGGTAACGCTAAGAGAGAGTTTTTTGGTGATGAGGAAAGAATTTCGCAAGTACTAACAAACCTTCTTACCAATGCCGTAAAGTATTCGCCAGAAGCGAATAAAATAGAGGTGACAATTGAGGAAACGAAAGGAGATCTTCGTATAGCGGTTCGGGATTTTGGTATTGGTATTAGTAGGGAGCACCAAGATAAAATTTTTCAACGTTTCTATAGAGTAACTGATGAAAAACAAGGAACGTTTCCAGGATTAGGTATTGGGCTTTATGTCAGCTCTGAGATCATCAAAAGACATGATGGAACACTTCAGATAGAAAGCACAGTCGGTAACGGATCAGTTTTTATGATCAGTCTCCCCAGAAAAAAGGCAGACAAACAGTAGAGATTGTATATGTACGAATCTTCTTATGAGAGTTATCAGTCTACTAGCGTATACTTTTCTTTTGCTTCTTTCATGTTTTTATTATATTGATATGCATTTGCATATTCTTTATTTGCAGAAACGAGATCCCCTTGCTTGTTATAGATATCGCCGCGGATAAGGTATAGCTCAGAAAAGGCGCGATTGCTGTTTTCTAAAATAGCGTCAGTTAGAGAAAAAACTCTTTCAGTATTATCTACAGCTGCATAGGCTTGAATTGGTTCGATCTGATACCAGAGTGTTCGTGAGGGGAGGCGTGTCTGAATTTTTTCGTATTCCTGGATTGCAAGGTTGTAATCACCAATATGATAGGCAGCTACGACAAGATTAAAGTGAGCATAAACGTCATCGGTTTTTTTTTGTAGTGCTTCTTGAGCTGCTATAAATGCATTTTTCCAGGCAGTACGTTCATTCACATTTTCTCCAAGAATCTTTTCAGCAAGACTTTGTTTGTCTTTTGGAACAAGCACGAGGTATTCGTAGTTGAATTTTTTCCAGATGTTGTTGAAGCTGTCATAGGAAAAGCGAAGATTCTTGTTTTGAAAAGAATCATCCTGAATCAACTCACGAGCGGTGTCATCATAACCCTTCACGACACGGTAGTGCCCAATATCTTCGTTCTCATGAAGCCATGTTCTGGTAATAACCGGCATGTCATGAGCAAGGAATGCTTTTAATGTTTCAATATTTCCATGAGGCCTATGATAGGGTATAAGATCATACTTTTTCGCTTCTTCAGCAAGTTCATCAAGACCCACAGATTTATCATCATTATCACCTTGGGGGTTTTGGTAGGGGCGCAGGTGTTCACCTAATGTTTCTTGACTCACATGGATGTCGTAATAAGAAAGTGCCATGGAGAGTGATGCTGGGCCACAGTTATTAAAGGTTTGAAAGATATGGTAGTCGTTTTGGAGCAATGTACTTTGCGGTAAATGCTCTTCTTTTGCAGGTGTTATGGTCGGAGTGAGGATACTGCCTGTGATGGTAGGGAGTATGGTATTATTTGGTGGCGTTTTTGTTATGGATAAAAGAGCACAAAAAAGGAGTATGCCTATAGCGATGGAAAAGAAAGAGAGTAATTTCCCACGAAATAATTTCATGAGGTCGTATTTTACCACGAAGCGAGTATTGTTTTATATCTCAGGGATACTTTTTTTAGTAATTACCATTTGGCTATTCTTTCTTCATACGCAACAAAACAAACCGCTTCCTCAAAAGAAAGAGCTGTCGTACTGGTTACTTTTGCAGAGAAAGTCACAAAAAGAGTACCTTTTTCAAGGATCTCCGGGAAAACAGCAGGAAAGTACTCTGTTGAAAACATTTACGGTAAAAGTAGGCATTCCGGGAGAACGACCGACGCCGTTGCCACAGCTTCTCGGCAGAGAGTATTGGTTGCTAACCAAAAAATATGAAACGAAAGATAATCCTGAAACTGGACCATATTTTTTAGAACTGAACATACCAGTAGCAGATGAAGAGCCTTACGGTCCAGAACCCTATAATGAGTGTTCAGGACAGTGTAATTGGATTCTTCCTGGAAGTTTTGGTCTCCATGGTGTGAATGGGGACAACCAGAAGTTATCCGAGGATGATCTGGGAAGCTCTGGTTGTGTTCGACATGCTGATGAGGATATTACTTATCTTTATACATTATTAGATCCCCAGAAAGAGCAGATTCGATACTACATTGAAGACATATAACAAAATCATCTTATAATAAAACTAATACTTGACAAGTATGAGTTAATCTTTATAAGATGAGCTTACAATTTTTGTTAATAGAAGTTGTACAAACATGTTTTCCTCACTTTTAATAACATTTCGGGAAACACTAGAAGCGGCACTTGTCGTTGGTATCGTCCTCACATTTCTTACTAAAACAAATCAAGACATTTTTAAGAAATTTGTCTGGCGTGGTGTAGGAGCTGGTGTTCTTATCGCCATAGTTGTGGCACTTATGCTTGAAGTATTCTTTGGTGGCTTTAGCGGTCGTGCAGAAGAAATTTTCGAAGGGATTCTGATGTTTGTTACTGCAGGGTTTTTAACATGGATGATTATGTGGGTACATAGACAGAAAGATGTTGCCAAAAGACTTAAAGAAAAAGTTGCCATGCATGCAAAAGAAGGATATGGATTTGGCATTTTTGTCTTAGTTTTAAGTGCAGTATTTCGAGAAGGTATAGAAACAGTTTTATATTTGAAGGCAAGTAGTATCGCCGGTGCATCAAATCAACTTATTGGTGCAATAGTAGGTATTTTAGCGGCATTAGCTCTAGGGTACGGGCTTTTCCGATGGGCTATTAGAGTTAATCTCTCACTCGTGTTTACTATTACCAGTGTCTTCCTGCTGCTCTTTGCCGCAGGATTATTAGCCCACGGCGTCCATGAATTTCAGGAAGCAGGATTGTTACCTATATTTTCATTTGATCCGGTCTTTAATATTTCTCATGTATTAGATCACGAAAGTACACTTGGGAGCTTGTTGCGCGTCGTTTTCGGTTATACGAGTAAACCGACATTCCTTGAACTCCTGTCTTACGCTTCGTATGTTACCATTATTCTTTGGCTACAACGACTCACGAATAGAGCGCTTAGTAAACGTACTGCACGATAGTATTTGTTCACGACTGCCTGACTGAAATAGGTATAATGGCTCAAAAAAATTTATCCCCATTACAAACACCGGTCATTCTAGCAACCCTCGTTTTATTAGGAATTCTTCTCTTGTTTACACTTTCTATCCGAAGGACAGTTCTTGATGGTAAGCAACTTATCGCGTACGAGCCACAAACAAGAATCTACTACATCGCTGCGGAAAGCACGGAGTGGAACTATGCACCTTCTGGAATGGATTTACATACTGGCGGAGCTGTTCCTCGTCCGTGGGGTGATCAGACAACGTATCAGAAGACTCGCTATTTTGAGTATACAGATAAGACGTTTACAAAAAGAAAACCGCAACCTCAGTGGCTTGGTATTTTAGGTCCGATTATTCGTGGTGTTCAGGGAGACACAATAGAAGTTGTCTTTTATAATCGAGCAGACAAGCCATACAGTATGCATCCGCATGGTGTTTTTTACGATAAAGAAGTAGATATTCCTGGGATGGGAAAGAAAAACCTTGCTTTTATCATTAATAATTTTGTCATTTTACATATCGCAAATCTAACCGGTGAGATCTCAGCCGCAAAGGGTGTCCAAGGCCTCAAAGGTTATCCTTTCTAATATCTTCCTTCTACCTCTTGCATTCAGATACATGACTCGAGTATTCTCATAGTAAGCCTGCCTTATCTTAATTGGGGCACGGTATACGTTCGCCAGGTTCATGGCGAGGAAAGGGAGGTGAGAAACAAATGAATATTGAAGTTAACTATGTTGCACTCGTAGCAGCTGGAGTTGTCTCTATGGTTGTCGGTTTTTTATGGTATAGTCCGATGCTTTTCGCAAAGCCTTGGATGAAACTCATGGGACACACAGCCGACACCATGAAGAAAGCGCAAAAAGAGATGGGGAAGTACTATGCGTTAAGTTTTGTCGCGTCACTCATTACGGCATATGTCATATCACATACACTGACATTATCTGAGAATTTTTATCACTATCCGCCACTTCCAACAGCACTGAACACCGCTTTTTGGGTATGGCTCGGATTCGTGATGCCGGTACAACTGACCGATACAATTTTTGGTAGTAAGAAATGGAAACTCTTCGCGATTAACACTGGATATCAATTGGTATCTCTGCTCGCGATGGCACTCGTCATAGTCCATCTCTAAGCGTATTTTTGGATTACTTAAAAACGCTACTTGACAAAGTCGGTGAGCTTTTTTAGTATGTGCGTATGGAAAATGCTGAGTCGGAAGGCACCAGTCGTAAAAGTAGCCCGAAGACTGGGGTAATCCTTCTTATCGTAGTTCTTCTCCTCCTTGTCGGTGGTGCAGCATTCCTTTTATTGTCAAAAAACACAACTTCACCTGCCACAACGACTCCTTCATCTGCAAAAAATGCGAGTCCTACTGGTGCGAATACATTTTCATCTATTCAAGAAGCATTGACAAAATCGATGAGTTTACAATGTGACTACACTGATACTACAGGTACAAAAACAACATCGTATATCAAAGGAGGAGCAATTCGATCAGATATTGTTATGGCTTCTGGGTCAAAAGGAGAAAGTAGCATCATAGTGAAAGATAACACGATGTACATGTGGACAGGAAAGGAAGGGACGAAGATGACATTTGATACAGATTCAATAATGGCGAAGGTAACTCCAGGGGCGCAAAAAGAAACCTCGACCCAGAAACCAGGAGATGTTATCGATAGCCTTGAAAAATATAAGCAAAGCTGTAAACCAGCAACGGTTTCTGACTCACTTTTTACACCACCTTCTGATGTAGCATTCGCAGATTTATCAGAACTCATGAAGCCGAAAACGCAAACGAATCCAAGTGGTGTTGGTACCGCCATGACAGAAGAACAGCTGAAGAAACTCCAAGAGCAATATCAGCAGCAACCGCAGCAGTAGCTCTTTCTTCCTATGACAACTTCACAACTCCATCCAATCGTTCAAGCGAGTTTATCTAAGTATGCTATTACGTATCGTGTTTTCTCTTGTGATCCGAGTTTTGCAGATACACGAGAGTTTTGTGAACAGTATGGATTCAGGCCTGATCAGTCTGCGAATGCAATCATCGTCGTCTCAAAAAATGCACCGCATGTATTTGCCTGTTGTGTTGTTCTTGCGACAATGAAGCTTGATGTGAATAAGAAGGTATGCGAACTTCTTTCCATAAAACGAGCATCTTTCGCATCCGCAGAGCAGACTCGTCAAATGACAGATATGGAGATCGGCGGAGTGACAATATTTGGCATAGAGAGTATGCCGATCTTTGTTGATGCTGCTGTATTGAATAATGAAGAGACTGTTATGGGAAGCAAACATTGGTCCTTGATGAGAATACCCCGCTGAATCAATTCTCCTTTGGTGGGGACTGGGATGTTTCAGATGAGTATTCGGCCTCGGGGAGGAATGCTTCGCTTCTGTATAACTTTACCGCAGAGCATGTCTATCTTGTCTTGAAACCTGGAACTGCGGTTAATGGAAAAATAAAGGTGTTTCTGGATGGAAAAGTAGTCGATGCAAAACACAAAGGAGCAGATGTAAAGGATGGCATCGTTACCGTCGATTGGGATCGTATGTACGACATTATTGATCTCAAAGGAAGTTTTGAGAATCACATCTTGCGACTTGAATTCCAGACTCCGGGAATACAGGTGTATACGTATACGTTTGGATAGAGGTTATTTTTTCTTCTTCGGTTTTGGCAGTGGTAGAGATGCTGCCGTCTCTCTGATAAAATCCGTTAGCCAGGCTGCATCGTCCCATTTGTCCTCGGGTACTCTCAAATAGTTTTTCGCACCTGGATAGGGAGGTGCTTCGTGACTAGCATCGAGAAATCGATTGCCCGCTTCAGTTTTTTTGACAAATAACTGATCGTCACAAATTAGAGCGACGACTTTTTCATCACAGTAAAGAGCATACTCACCAAACATCATTCGATTTCGTACGTTTCCGGCATCATGAACCTGCTCTGTTAGGAACGCAACTGTTGATTGTTTCGTCGCCATAGATGGAGTATAGCACGGTTTTTCGATATAATAGCTTATATGGACGAGTTTTTGTTCTTAGACACCGAAACGACGGGAAACGATTTTTTGAAAGATCGCCTTTTTCAAGTCTGTTACAAACACAACGGAAAACTCACAGCACTCTATTTTAAGCCGCCTCTTCCGATCAGTGTCAAATCCCAAAGCATCACCCATGTCACCGATAAGATGATTGAAGATAAAGAGACGTTTGCAGATAGCAGTATGAAAGAGGAACTCCGCACATTACTTACTGATCATATCCTTGTTGCACATAATGCTGTTTTTGATATCACGATGTTAGGACATGAAGGAATTATCGTCCCGAAGTTTATCTGTACACTGAAGATTGCTCGTTCGCTGGATAAGAACTCAGTTATTCCTGAATATAATCTTCAGTACCTAAGGTATTACCTGCAGTTAAATATTGCTGCTTCTGCTCATGATGCAAAAGACGATGTTCTCGTTCTTGAGGCGTTATTTCAGAGACTCTATACGAAAATGCTCACCCTTTATAAGGATCGGGATAGCGTTATTGCCGAGATGATAAGGATTTCTTTAGAACCAATGCTCTTTACCATGCTGCCGTTCGGAAAACATAAAGGAAAAAAGATTGAGGAAGTGGCAATCAGTGATCGACCATATCTTGAGTGGCTTCTTGAGCAGAAATTACAAAGTCCTAATGGGGAAGAAGACTGGGTACATACGCTCAAACATCATCTGAAAGTTTCATAATTCTTGCTTTTCTTCTCAAAACAGGATTAGAATAGATATATGAGACGACTTTCAGTAGTAATAGTTTTTCTTCTCTTACTAGGATTCGTTTCTCCTGTGTCTGCTGCAACGAAACCAAAAAAAGCTGTCAGCTCTTCACTTATTGTTAGTGCTCAGTACGTTAAGTCGAGAAATTACGTCAAGCTCTTTTTTGCAGACTTTAAAGGTGTTTCGAAAATAACCTATACACTCATGTATGAAGGAAATGGTATGGAGCAGGGTGTTGAGGGGGGATTTAGTGTAGGAAAAAGAAAAAACTACTCGCAAAATCTGTATCTTGGGACATGTTCTTCAGGAACCTGTATGGCAAAGAATAAAATTAAAAACATCAGAGTCCAGGTCGTGACGAAGTATACCAACGGCAAATCGACTACGAAAGTATATAAGGTAAAGTAAGATCGCATCTTCAAAAAAAAGCCTTTTGACAAACCACAATTCCTGTGTTAAGATATTTTTACAACTGAAGATTTGAAATGCGTTGAAGAGGAACGTGCAAGGGTATCTCTTTTGAAAAGCGAGTTCTTAGCGGTGAAAAGAGAACACAAAAGAGCCTTGTTATTCGCCTCAGAGCAGGATAGCTGAACAGAATAGTAGGTTATCCCGGGAAGTTCCCGTAACAGAACAAACGTGTGTCGAATATCGGAGCACGGATAAGCATACTATCCAATACTCAATACGCCACGGGCGTATTTTTTATTGTCTAGTAGACAAAGTACGGTGGTACCACGGTTTTTAGACCGTCCGTATTTCTTTCCAATTATTTGGAAGGAGATAGGGGCGGTTTTTTTATTAGCCCCAGAAAGAATTTATGGCAACAGAAATAGTTCAACGACAAGATCTTGCAGGTGCTCTTCTAACGGTAGGGGATAGTATGTATTCCATAGCCCAGCAGGATGGTATGCATGCCGCTTTGGGAGCGGAAGGAGTACTTGCACGGTATATGCCTGACTATCCGATTCTTGTAAACGGTAGTAGTCTTGAACATAGACTAGCAACTGCTGAACATCCTCAGGCGGACTGGAGAGAGGGTATTCTTACGCGGCTGGAGGGGATGTCTGATGAAGATGCTTTAGTAGTACATGGAAGAGTCGAGACCATGATGGGCGTTCTTGTAGCGTCTCCTCATTCTCTTGCCGATGCTGCGCGAATGCAGCGATATCTACCGTTTCAACTTCCTCAGGACGAGCATGTCTACGACTCAGTCAAAGCAGTTGCTGGTGTCTATAAAGCCAGTGGGAGATTGGAAGGATCAACTGTTGAGACAAAGGTTCACGAACTTAGAGGTATTGTTTTGCACATCGATAAAACAGTAACCCAGCAAGTAGAGACAAGTCCCCGTATTATCACAGCTCTCGGAGTAGAGAAGGAGCATGAAATAGACTGGGAAGTAGAGAAAGCGAAACAAGATGAGGCTGCGGTGGGGAAAGCACGAGCAGCAGTCGTCAGTAAGGAGATTCATGCACTTAGTACAACACCATCAGTGGAAGTCGATTGGGAGGGGCGTCCATATTCTTCTCTTTACAACCAGAGCGTCTATGAGGTAATTGATGCCGAAGGGCTTCGTGAACAGGCGGATGTTGCGTTAGCAGCAGAGAGAGAAAAATATGATGCTCACAGAGAAAAATCGTTAAAACACATCTCAAAATCCCGAGCAGGTAGCGAAGAGAGAGTCGCTCAAACGAGAGCAGTATTGGAAGCTCAGATAGAAGCGCTTCGTGAACAATATTTGTCTATGCCACGAGAAATAAGAAAGGATAAGAACAGAAGAGACGATCCACGACTTCTTGCCTATCAAGCAGCTCAACAAGCAGTAATTACTGAGAAAGAAATTAAAATGCTCAAGCCTGTCATCGAGACGGAATTTGATCCGGAAGCTGCCGTCTATGAGTTGGGGAGAAAGAAACTCTGGAGTCAATTTGAACAAGAGGTAACTGCAGATCAAATAGAGGGTGAACTTCGTCACCAAATAACCATTAGTACAGTTCGGAAAGCAGGTCTCATTGATGAGTTGGTAATCGAATCTGTTGATCAAGCAATTCTGGATAGTGGTATAGATCCTTCTCATGTATTGGAAAATCCTTCACTCATTGCCGATGTACAAGATGCAGTTGTTGCCCGAGCAATCGTACAGGCTCATGAGAAGGTAGAAACACGAAGACAAGCATATGAGACAGATGCTCATGCACAAGAGATTCAGGGAAAATATCGTTCTGTCGTCATGGATGGAGGTATGACTCCTCGTGCTTTCTCAATACTGAAAAACGTACTCCCTTCTCTCTATGAATTGAGGGATCAGTATCCAAGTGAAGTGGGGAACATAGCATTTGCAGAAGCGATGCTGGCAGATATAGCGAGAGGAAGGCATGCTGGTCTTGTCATGCATGATAATCCGAAGGATATGGAGACCCTTGCAGCAAAACTAGGTGAGTTACCTGATATTTTGACAATGGGAGCTATTATTTGTCCGGACTGGGGTAATCATGAAGAAGATGATGGCACAGTCGTGTACCACATGGGTGAGTTAAATGATAGATTACCTAAGACTGCTGAACGAGTGTTACGATATGCACAAGGACTGTCACAACGAGCACAAGAAATGCAAAGACCGGTCATTTTTAAAGGCTACTATCCAGCTTGGGAGTTGACTCGGTGGGGCGAACAGTTACCTATTAATGGTGGTATGTCGGTAACAGAAGCTCTAGGAATGCTTAAGAGAACTGCAGATGTTACGAGTGAGGTGGTGAAAGGAATTAATAATGACTATTTTACTTTTGAAGTCTTAACCATCGATCCGCCTGGTTATCACGAGTCGGTTGCTCTGGAAATACAAAGGCTCATAGAGGATGATTCGCGACGAGTGAATGGCATCTTAGAAGCACGTAGTGACTTTTATGGCAATAATACTCATGGTGATGTTTCTGCACAGTATCTAGCCGCACGAGATATTGCAGAAGCACAACAGGGATTTAATCTCGTAATCCCACAGAATGATATTCTTGTCGTCGCGACTTCGCCATCTATCGCGCGATCATCTATGCCTGAAGGCACGCCATGGATCCAGATGGCGCATGGATATAGAGGATAACCTGTGTTAAAATGAGTCTTCCTCATGCTTCCGAACATTACTGTAACCAAGTCATTTCGTAGAACAATTGCCATGCATATTGAGCCAGATGGAAAGATACTGGTAAAGGCTCCGCGTTTTGTGTCCGATGGAGATATACGGCGTTTCATCGAACGCCACAGCGATTGGATTGAGAAACATCAATCGAGGATAACTGCTGTGAGAGAGTCGAAGAAAGATGACGAATATCTTTTTTTAGGAAAGTCGTTAACATTGTCACCTGGCAATCATACGACTATCTCGGTAAAAGAAGACAAATTACTTTTTCCTAAAGCGCTTCTTTTTCGAAAAGAAAAAGAAATAACGTCTTGGTATCTTACTCAAGCGCGCCAAATCATTACCAAACAAACGGAAAAATTTGCGCGAGAAATGCAAGCTGATTATCGAGACATTACGTTTTCAGATACGAAATCCCAGTGGGGCAGATGTACTCGCGACAACAGGCTTCAGTTCAGCTGGCGACTCGTGATGGCACCGATACTCGTTCTCAACTACGTTGTTATTCATGAACTCTCACACACGACTGAAAAAAATCATTCACGGGCGTTCTGGGCGAGAGTGAGACAGATCAATCCATCATATAGACAGCAACTGAAGTGGTTAAAAGAACACGGCTCATCTTTAAAAGTAGTCGTGTAGAGTACTTCAAGCGACACTTCCATAATTCTTACCTCCTCATCATTTTATTCTTATAGAGCATTGTTAGTCTTTGTATCCTGAAAGGAGGTGAGGTAGATGGTAGATGATAGTAAAAAATGGATAGCGTCAGCGGATGAAGAAGCTCCAGAACGAGTTGCTTCTGAAGATGGAACAGCTCGTGAGTTTGATTCAGAAGATGTACGTGAAGCTGGAAAAAAAGGAGGAAAAGTAGCCCGTGATACACAAGAAGCGGATGTCACGGAAGAAGTAGGAGAAGCGGAAAGTGATGTTCTTACCAATGATCTGGAAGAATAAACAACAAAGCCCCCTACTTCAGAATAGACCACTTTAACAGATCGTCTCATAGAGGCGATCTGTTTTGTGTTACAAAGGTCTACTAGACAAATGGGGCCGTTTTCTTAGTATAATTAATCTTTATGTTTAAAGGACTAAAGGAAAATAGAAATTTAGCAATCATTGCCCTTATCGCAGTGGTGAATATGCTTGGGTACGGGATCATTATCCCGATTTTGTATGCATATTCGAAGAGATTTGGTTTATCAGATTTCGAGAACGGTTTATTATTCGCGATATTCTCGATCTGTCAGTTTATTGCAACACCTATTATTGGTCGTTTATCTGATAAGTATGGTCGACGACCGATGCTCCTTCTCTCTATTTCAGGTACTGCCTTATCATTTTTCCTGATGGCGGTTGCACCAAATGCACTGTTTCTTTTCTTAGCGAGAGCTCTTGACGGATTGACGGCAGGGAACATCCCCGTGGCTTTTGCTGTTATTTCTGATTCCACCAAACCTGAACAGCGGGCGAAGGCTTTTGGTATGATCGGTGCAGCCTTTAGCTTCGGGTTTATTTTCGGGCCGGCTATTTCTGCGTTTACCATAGGGTTTGGACATGCTGTGCCATTTATCATCGCAGGGATCATTTCCCTTATCGCCGTATTGTTGACGGCAAAATATTTGCCGGAAACAAATACGCATATGGGAGAAGTGAGGCAAGGAAAGTTGTTTGACTTTCCGAAGATGTGGCGAACCTTATTTGATCCGAATGTAGGGCTGACGTTTATTATTTCACTGATCTTCTTCCTCGCATTTTCTTGTGCGATTCTCTATGGTTTCCAGCCATTTACGATGAATATCTTGAAGATTACAGCATCGCAGAATGCGTGGCTGTTTACGCTTTTTGGTGTTGTTGGGCTTATCTCACAGACATTTCTCGTTCAACGTTTTTCAAAAATATTTGGCATGAAAAAAGCCTTCTCCGTAGGGTTGCTATTTACCGCAGTGTCATTCGTTATTATGTATTTCTCGCATGCCCTTCCGCTTTTCATTGCAGCATCGGTTATACTCGGCATCTTTAATAGTACTGTCCAGACGCTTATCCCGACGATTCTTTCTCAGGAAGCAGACGCAAGGTCCCAAGGAACGATTATGGGTTTGAATGCATCGTATCAGAGTATTGGTATGATCTTAGGGCCTATTTTGGGTGGTGCGATAGCCACGATCTCAATCCCTGCGACTTTTATGGGTGGCAGTTTACTTGTTCTTGTTTGCTTCGTTCTCTCGTTTTATATTCTTCGTCCCGGTCTAAGAAAAGACTCCGCTTTCTAACAGGCTCCAAAGAAAATCTCATCCTTGCATATATAGTTGTATATCTATTTACTTAACTAAATGGTTAAATATCCTTTTTACAAAGGAGGTGAAGAAAAATGAAGAAATTTATGTTGTTATATATGGCTCCTATCTCAGGCGCAGAGCAAATGAAAAATACTAGCCCTGAAGAAATGAAAAAAGGCATGGAGCCTTGGATGGCTTGGTTTGGCAAGATGGGAACGGCTATCATTGATGGTGGAACACCACTTGGTGAAAGTACTCATGTCGGCAAAACTGACCATATGAAGGCGGGAGCACATGTCTCCGGCTATTCTATAGTTCAGGCTGAAGATATGGATGCTCTGAAAGCTATGCTTACCGATCATCCGCATCTGATGATGGAAAATACCTGTATTAAGGTTTCAGAAATGATGCCAATGGCTGGCATGTAACAAGGTTACAAAATGGTTTATGATATATCCCGCTTATAAGCGGGATATGTTGTTTATATCCCCGAAACGTTGAAGAGTTTTCCTATACCATAGGTTATTGCCATTGCCAATGCGCCACCCGAAACGATGCGAAGAACAGCATGTAGCACGTTTGCGCCTCCGATTTTAGCACTCACGGTTCCCGTAATGACTAATGCGATAAGTACGGCAACAAAGGTGAAGGGAACACGTACAGATGCAGGAGGAAGAAGGACTGCGAGTAAGGGAATACTCGCTCCGATGAAGAATGATGCTGCAGAGGCAAACGCTGCGTGCCAGGGATTGATTAAGTTGTCTGGGTCGATATGGAGTTCGGCATCGACGTGCGCCGCAAAGGCATCATGTGCGGTTAGTTCTTTTGCCACCGTGAGAGAAGTTTGTTTTGATAATCCTTTTTTTTCATAGATGAGAGCAAGTTCTTCGAGTTCCTCAGAAGGATAGGTTTCCAGTTCGTGTCGTTCTTTTTTTAATAAAGCTTTCTCTGTGTCTCGTGAACTGCTGACGGACACATACTCTCCAGCAGCCATCGAGATTGCACCAGCTACAATACCAGCGAGTCCTGCCATCAGAACAATCTGTGTCGAATTAGTAGCACCTGCAACACCGACCACAAGACCTGCTATGGACACAATGCCGTCATTTGCTCCTAAAACAGAAGCTCGTAACCAGTTTAACTTCTCTTCATGATTTGAGAGGTGTGGTTCAGGGTGTGTCTGTGCATCTTTTTTCATAGTTCAAGTGTATCAGATTATTGATGTACTATTCTTCCTCTTTGGTGATAGAGCTCACTGCTTTGTGTGATCATAAATAGGTTACAATAAGAGAATGAAAGCATTACAGTATTTCGGAAAACAAGTTCTGCGTTTTGTCGATCTTCCTGAGCCTCAGATAACGGAACACGAGGTGCTACTGAAGATAAAGAAGGTCGGTATCTGCGGGACTGATCTACATATATACAATGGTGGTATGAAGGTGCCGACACCTTTAGTCATAGGGCATGAGTTTGTGGGAGATGTCGTAAAGATAGGAAGTGCTGTAACAAATGTTGCAGTTGGAGACAGAGCGGTAGCAGAACATGTGATAGGTTGTGGCAAGTGTTCTTATTGTCATCAGGGAAAGCCGAATCTTTGTAAAAATCCCACTGTCATTGGGCTTCATCGGCAAGGAGCGCTTGCCGAATATATTTCAATTCCGTCAGAGTTAACCTTTAAATTAGCAGACGAGTTATCCTATGATGATGGTGTGCTTATAGAGCCGCTTTCAATAGCTGTGTATGCTGTACGAAAAGCTGGTGTCAATGTCGGAGATCAAATAGCAGTCATAGGACAGGGTCCGATCGGATTACTGGTCGATTTTGTCGCCAAAGCCTCTGGGGGTACAATTTTCGGTTTTGATAAACATGATAATCGTCTCACCTATGCAAGAGAACATGAGTATATTTTTAAAGGGTTCAATATAACACAAGAAGGATACAAAGAGCAGTTTAAAAAAGAGGCAGCAGATGGTGCGGATATTGTTTTTGAAGCAGTTGGAAGCGACACATCTGCGAAGCTGGCGCTTGAACTTGCTAGACCTGGAGGAAAAGTGGTGGTTTTGGGTGTATTTGAACACGATGTGATGGTGAATATGATGGATATCGTGAGAAAAGAGTTGGAAATCTATGGTTCATGGACAAGCGTGTACTCCTTTGAAGAAACTATGGCTTTGATAAAGACACAGAAAGTGGATACAGAGCGTATTATCACGCATCGCTATCAGTTCACAGATGCGATAAAAGCCTTTCAAGAGGCTTCGACAGACAAGTCAGTACGGATAAAAACAGTGATTGAGTTTAGTGAGAATAAGTTATGAAAAAATGGATTTTTGTACCTATTTTGTTGGTGATAATCCTTGGAGTTAGTGGTTTTGTCTTCTATCGTAATCAACAAAAGCTGAAAGCAGTTACTTCCTTTGAAAGCTGTGCGGATGCTGGCTTTGAGATCATGGACAGTTATCCGCCACGCTGCAGGACATCAGATGGGCGATCATTCACACAAGATATAGGCAATGAATTAAGTTTTCATGATGAAATCCTGATAGAAAACCCTCGACCAAATCAGAAAGTAGGAAGTCCTCTTAAGATTAAAGGAAAGGCACGCGGACATGGTTTTTTGAAGCCCAGTTTTCAGCTGAGTTATTCGATGCGAATAATAAAAGTCTTGGCGTTGCTATCATAACGGCAGATGGAGAGTGGATGACTGAAAATTTTGTTCCTTTTACCGGAGCGTTACAGTTTAAAAAGCCTACGACCGAGAAGGGAATACTAAAACTGCGAAATGCTAATCCATCAGGCCTTCCTGAGAAGCAGAAGGAGCTCGTTATGCCGATTCTATTTACTTCTTTTTCGTCTTCAGAAAAAGGGAGATAATCGCTCCATAGATTGATCCCATAACGAGTGCTGCGAGAAACTGCACGAGCATATCAAAGGCGATAATTTGTCCCGTTGTGGCGTTCGGCATCATATATTCTTTTTTCATGAAATCAATCATTGAAGGATTAACGAGCGTGTAGTAGAGCAGAAAAACAAATGGGGAGGTGATTGCAAAGACAATGGAGATCTTTACACCAGCGACAAAGCCTTGTTTAAAGGTTAATTTTCCTTTCAGTTCTTTTTTCCGAGCTTTAATTCCCAGATACCAGACTATGATCGGAACGAAGATAATAAAAATCATCTCCAGTGGTGATTTTTCCTTCATGTTGGTGTACTGCCCAGTAAAATGCATGAAGAGAACGAAAAGAGCAGTTGCCTTACTCATGATCAGTCCATATTTGACGTGGTTTTGTAATAAATATTTCATCATGTGATTATTTTTTCTCCGTGATAAGGAATTGATAGAGTTGCATACCGATAACTGAGCCGATTATTGGTCCCAGAAGTGTTGTAAGAGTCAATGAATTGCTACCGAGTGCTACAGCGGGATTTAAAAACCCCGGCGCACCAATGATACTCGCGATACTGGCACCGAGGACAAGTGAACCTCCGATTATGACACCTTTTACGCTGTCTGTTATTTTTCCGAGAACGACAGCAGCAATTCCGAAAGTAAAGAATGCCGTACCGATAATCTCACCGAGAAAGACTGATGTATATGCATTCTTAGATCCAAGCCATTGAAAGAGGGTAAGATCAGAGCCGAGTGCTAGCATTAATCCTAATGCTAGTAAGGCTCCTATACATTGGGCAACAATGTATTTTATCGCTTCTGGTAGGTTGATTTTTTTAATCGAGAGCAACCCGAGTGTAACTGCAGGGTTTATGTGGCATCCTGAGATATTTCCTAGCGAGTACACAAATAGCCCAAGCGTCAGGCCAGCGAGAACGGGAGTTATGATTGGGAAATTGTTACCTGTTTGGGATAAGAGCACAACAAGTGTCAAAGAGAAGGTTCCTATCAGTTCAGCAAGTAACTTTTTCGAGACCATCTCTTCTATAATAGAGCATTGTCAGCCAGTGTCAACAATGACGCTTACTCTCCTCTATGGCTGAGATTCAAAAGAGGTCTTTTTTGAGTTCTGCCAGTGGCAATTCTACTTCAAAGGTTGTTCTGTCTCCAACGTTCACATACAGAGAAAGGATGTCTGGAGTGTTTTTCTTAATTACTCCGCCGCAGGAATAGACAACTCGTCTCAACTCTGGATGAAGTTCTTCAACCAAAGGTGTGCCGTCTGTATCGAGGAAATCATCAGGACTGAGTATCGGTTCGGGTGCGACAAGCACTTTGAATTTGTTGTCTTTACGAATTAACTTTGCTCGTCCGATACTGTAAACATATTTCTGTTTTCCTTTGATAGTTTGAAGAGATATACCATGAATAATAAAAAGCGCTTCATGTGGTGTCAACCAGATAGGTGGCATTGTCGTGCCTATTCGCCACCTCGCCCAAGGAAGGTCTTGTGGAAACGCTATAACACCCAATTTTTCAGGGATTTGTGAGTGTAGTGAGAATACGAGCAGCTTATGGAAGTAGTCAGTTGAGTCAGGGCGGAAAAGAAACGTATGTTTACTAATAGGAGTGAGGTTTTTTCCTGGTCCGAAGGTATCAATAACAAGAAACGGAGGTAATCCTTCTTTCCATGAACTAAACGAGTCAATTTTGACTATTGCTGGGAAAGGAATTGGATGTCCATTTTTATCACGAAGTACAGCAGTGAGTCCTATGATAAGATTTTCACGCGGTAGTTCTAAAGCTCTCGGATCTTCTAAGTTGATACCTTCGTAGAGAGGTTTCCATATGACTTTTTCTCGAATGACTTTACCACTGCTACTTACCTCAAACAGTTTGAGTAAGCCCGTATCTGGTTCACCTTTTTGCCCGGCAGTTGTTACTTCGCGCCCGATAAAGTATAACGAATCCTCTCCTGTTTTTTGCCAGACAGCGACATTAAAACGTGCTACTCGAATATTTGGAAAAATGTCCTTGATTTGCTTGATCTTCATTTAATTTAGGTGTGTAATCTGTAAGTTTGACATAAGGTAGGAAACGAGTGACTCGGCACCCTGATTCAGATTCACGCGATCAGGGTGAAGGCCATCATAGGAACCACCACTCTTCGTATCATAGAGAGCTTTTTTAAGACTGTTATTTCCGAGAAACCAACTGAAACAAAGATTTGCGTACGCTTTATACTGCTTGTTACCAGTGTAGTCATACGCACGAACGAGAGCAAGAATCATTGCTGCTGGATCTTCAGGCTGTTGATCATAGGTGCTTCGCTTCTCTTTGTTTTTGTACCAGACTGCATGTCCGATAGGCATGTAGGTTTTTGAAAACGTTTTACTGATCAGAAACTGAAGTGTACTCAGACCGTGAGTTGTATGTTTGCTGTTCTGTAACGCAGCTCCCGCAATAAGGAGACTTTCTGGTAAAAGAGCATTGTTATAATTTAAGTCTTTTTCAAACCATCTCCATGATTTGACTGAGTTTTTTGTTAGCGATGTTTGTAATGCCTCTGCATACACTTTTATCTGGCTTAACAGTGTATCTTTTTTCTCAGCAAGAAAAGGTAAGACCTGAGCAAAAGCTTTAATGGTAAATGCTTTGGCACGCAAATGAGTAAATGAGCCACCTTTTTTTAGATGCAAAAGAAAGATTGTTTTTGCATCATCTCGAATATCCTTAGGGAGTCGAGCATGAGAGATAACTTCACTGAGCGCCCAGAGGGCCCTTGCTTGTGAGTCTTCTAGATCTTCCTTCTTATTCTGTGCAGTAGGAAGTTTATCCTTAAACCCGATATAGTTACTAAAAGAACCATCTGGTAACTGACACTTCTTAATAAATGCTAGATAGAGTTTAAGGAGTGCTTCTACCTCTTTGGTATAGGCTCTTTTTAATAACCAGGAACAAACGATAAGCGCTCGAGCATTATCATCAAGTGTATAGCCGAAAGCTTTATTAGGCGTGCTGAGAGATGCGAACTGGAAGAGTCCGAAATCATCAGTCATCTTCCGCAGGTGATCTATCTTAACGCTTGGGATTACCATTCTTTCAAGGAGTGCTACATATTCACTGGCAACCGTGCTCCAGAGCATCGGGCGTGTCATTTTATAGGCATTGACGTGCATCTGTCTGAGTCTTTTTTCATCGCTGAGTAAATCCAAGAGCGCATCGGTTAAAGCAGGGGAGTCTTTAATAGGAACAAGCCTTCCTGTATCAGAGGTGACAATTTCTTTTGCCTGAGCAAACTGTGTACTGATAACGGCAAGTCCGGTACCCAATGCGTATGACAGCGTACCACTGACAGCCTGGTTAGGGTTGATAGAGGTGGCTATATAAATATCAGTTGCTTGTAAAAAGGCGAGGAGATCTGGAAGCGTAAAGTATTGATCGTAAAACTTGACGTGTTTTTCTAATGCCAGGTCTCTTATCAATTGTGCTAGCTCGAGACGATATTTTTCTCCTTCATTGCGCCTGATAACTGGATGTGTTTCACCTAAGATAAGGTACAAAACAGAAGGGTATTTTTTAATGACTTTTGGGAGAGCACGGATCGCATACTCTATGCCTTTGCCTCGACTCAGTAAACCAAAGGTAGTAAGTATCGTGCGATTCTCAAGTTCTAATGTCGCTTTACTTTTTTTCGGGTCAGAAAGCACACTGTGATGAATACCATGGGCAATAACAAATACTTTTCCCAAAGCCTTCGGATACAATTTTTCAATAATATTTTTTGAACTCTGTGTGAGAACGACGATGGTACTCGCAAGCTCGATAATCTTTTTTGTTACTGCTAGCATCTTCGCACTTGGGTTTGGTAGGGTGGTATGGAGGGTAACCAGCATCGGCTTGGTACAGTTTTTCATAAATGTCAGAAGTATTTCGCCCTCTAAACCGCCAAAAATACCGTACTCGTGTTGGATGATGACTCCTGATATATCTTCATCATTGTTGATGGTCTTCACGAGGTTCAGATGGTCTTTCTTACTGTTTTGATCGATTTCCCAGGCAACTTCAGGAGGATAGGTATAGGTATCTAAGGTTGAGAGGTTTAAGGCTGCGACTTTACAATCCACAAGAGGACCAAGGAAGGTTTGGCTTGATTGTAGTAGATCCTGAGTAAAGGTTGCTATGCCACATTCACGGGGGGGATATGTGCTCAGAAAAACGATAGTTGGTCTAGGTTGAGAGATAGACATCTATTATACCTCTTATCGGCCTCCTTCGTAGCACCAATGACACTGATTTTATGCTAACGAGTTTCGGCACTGCTTCCTTGTATATCTGATACAATCCTATCGTGAATCTATCGATTTCTCAAGCTCAAGCAAGACACTTTTTACTTAAAAAACAGCTTTTATATTCGCCGCAAGCTTTGCGAGGTTATGAGGGTATCGAGAAGGTTTTTCAACATCTGCGGATTATTCAGTATGACCCTTTAAATCCTTGCGGGAGAAATCCTGATCTGGTCCTCCAAAGTCGGATACGTGACTATCACCCAGACCTTTATCACAAGTGGCTTTACACAGAGAAAAAAGGGATTGAGTGCTACGACAAAGAGCTCTGTATTATCCCGATAGAGGATTTTTCAATGACCGATCATCGGCGGTTACTGCTACAAGATCGGAGTGATCAAAAGCAGTTTTTGAAAAAATACCAAAAACAAATAGAAGCTTTGCTCCAACGCATAGAACAAGAAGGCGAGATATCCTCGTCCGATATCAAAGATATAACCCGAGTTGATAGCGGTTGGGGAACAGATGCCCTTTACGGAAGAATTGCTCTTGAGACGTTATGGAGAATGGGAAGACTTGTTATCAGTAGACGTGAGAAAGGGAGGAAGTACTATGATTTACCTTCGAAGATACATCTGTCGTTACAAGAACGGGAAACACCTTTGGATTTAGCGCTGAGTAGAGAACACGTCAGAAGGAGACTCGCGAGTGTCGGTTTACTCCCGCTTGCAGGCGGTGGAGGTGGGTGGCAGGGACTCGGTGGAGTGAAGAAAATTATGAAAGAGATGGTTCAGGATGGTGAGTTGCGAGAAGTTACCATTGACGATACTCCACGTTCTTATGTTGTCGCGAAATCTGACGAACAGATCATCCAAGAGTATGCAGAAATGACAGAAAAAAAAGTTGTCTTTATTGCACCCTTAGATACGCTTATATGGGATAGACAGATGATCTTAGAACTGTTTCAATTCCACTACCGATGGGAAGTGTATACCCCCGTTGCAAAACGAGCGTTCGGATACTATGTTTTGCCCATTCTCTATGGAGACAAATTTATCGGGAGAATCGAGCCAGTTCTGACGAAAGAACAAAAACTAGAAATACGAGGATTTTGGCAAGAAGATAATAACGTTTGGGATAAAAAAATATGGCATGCTTTCTCAGAGGGTTTGGAAACATTCAAAACGTATCTTAATGCAAAAGGTATTAGTAACTCTCCAATAAAGTAATCCTTTGCAGAGAACTAAGCTCGTACTAATTTTTTTCGATTGATGGTAAAAATGATATACACGATGAGAACAATCGGAAGCGTTAGTATATTGAGATTATTCCAACCTCTTGTGAAGAGGACAGTTCCTGCGAGAAATGAGGAAGTCATTTGTATCACAAAGACGATAAAGTCATTGAGTCCCTGTGCTTTAAATCGTTCTGTATGAGAATGACTTTGCGATAAAAGCATAGTGGAACTGATATAGAGAAAATTCCATCCCACACCGATTAATACAACTGCTGCCCAGTAGGGGAAGACAGTATGCGCATGGGTAGCGAATAGAACAGCTATACAAAAATTCACAAGTCCTGCGAGTAAGATGCGGTACACGCCGAACTTCTGAATAAGTATTCCCGTAAAGAGAGACGGAAGAAACATGGCGATGACATGACTTTGAGTAATAAAGACGACACTATCAATGCTGTAGTGAGATATCGTGTGTAAGTGGATAGGTGCTGCTGTCGTGATGAATGTCATAAGGCCGTATCCTGTAGCTGATGCCAAAACAGCAATGAAAAAGTGAGGTTGTATAATAATGCTCCTTAATGATCGCTCTTTACTCTGTATTTCTTCATGGTGTATTTGGGTATCTTTGAAAAATATGAGTAAAATAGCTGAAACAACGAACAGCCCGGCTAAAAAGAGAAACGGCCCGGTGTACTCAGGAAGAGAGAGTAGATCTTTCGTCCATTTTATGATCTCCGGTCCGATAACACCGGCAACAATTCCAGCGAATAAGACAAAGCCTACAGCTTTACTGGCCATACCTTTACTCACACTTTCTGTTGCTGCAAAACGATACTGTTGAACAAACGCACCATAGGATCCGATAAAGAAGGAACCGATACACAGCAAAAGAAAATTGTTGTGTGAAGCGGCGAATGCTATAAGGAGAGCTGCGCAGGCAGCCATGAGAGAGGAAAATAAAAATCCATTCTTTCTGCCTATTTTTCTCATAAGAAGAGCAGCGGGTAGAGAGGTAACTGCCATACCGACAATCGTCATGGTAGGAGAGAGTGTCGCGAGGGTAGGTGAGGGAGCAATTTTCGCACCGATAAATCCGCCAAGAAGTGAAACGAGCGTGGCGGAGGATCCTCCTATTATCTGAAGAAGAAAAAGAAGATAGACATTTCGCGGAAACGTAAGATAAGTATGCTTCATCTTCCTATTATACAGCCATCAGTAGTGTTGTAGTGATTCGATCAAATTACCAAGTCGAGCAAAAAAGTGCTATAATACAGTCTAAATATGGTCGTGGTTAGGGAAATATCAACACCAGTCATGAGTAACTCAAACATACGAATCGGGATACTCATCGTTTTTATTGTGCTTCTTATTGCGCTTTCTTCTCTTCCAGTAATCGGCATATGGACGACAGTAAACGCTGGATACGTCGGGGTTGTAACTCGACTTGGCGCAGTGAACAGGGTTGAAAATCCTGGCCTCGTTCTTAAAATCCCCCTGGTCGAGGCAGTCCACAAAATGGAAACTCGAACACAACTTGAGCAAGTCGATGCTCAATCAGCCTCCAAAGATTTGCAGCGGGTAGAAGCAACAATTGCACTGAATTATCACCTTAGAGGACAAAACGCTGTCGATGTATATCAGAACATCGGTGTCGAGTACAAAGAACGCATCATTGGTCCAGCAATGCAGGAAGCGTTTAAAGCTGCAACAGCTCAGTTTACCGCGAGTGATCTTATCGGGAAAAGAGAAGCAGTAAAAAATCTTACCTTTAACGAGCTTAAACAACGACTTGAAAAATACAATATAGTCGTTGACGCTTTTAATACCGTTAATTTCAAGTTTTCAGACGAATTTGATGTCGCAATTGAACAAAAAACAGTTGCGCAGCAAAACAAAGAGAAAGCACAGATTGAGGCAGATACAGCACTTATTAAGGCACGAGGACAGGTAAACTCGCAGCGTGCTCTTCAGGAAGCAGGAACATTAAGTCCCCAGTATTTGCAATTCCATGCGCAGGAAAAATGGAATGGTGTTTTGCCACCAAACGCAGTTCCATTCTTCAACCTCAACCCTGGTCAGTAATATCGACCTATAATCCAGATACTCACTTTTACAAGAAACCCTGCTATAATTAGCCTCAGATCTATCTCCTTCAAAATTGATATGAACTTGATAAAACAGCAAGTATCTCCAGAGCAGGAAAAGACAAAGCAATTATAAAAAGCGATGGATCGATCAGCCATCAAGAATTCAGTGAGCCGAAATTTGGAGAAATTGATGGTGTAAACTTTGAAATCCAAGATCCAGAGATAGAATTGAAGGATAAAATCTATAAACGAGAGGTTCGTGGTGATCCGAAGCGTCCAGAACATGAGCAAGATATTCGTAACCTTAAACAAAAACGCAGGAAATTGGAAGACATAGTATAATAGTCACGTGACTATTACGAAGAGCTCTCCCTACACAAAAGATGAGGTTGAAAAACTCAAAGAAATGTATGATGTCTATATAAAGACTGTTATAGACGTACAGAAGAAAATATGTTCTGCAGGAGCCTCGTTACATGCTGACTCAGAAAAAATCCTTTTAGAACAAGGCTCTAATCAATCTGACGTATGGGGAGGAGGATTAGATCTGGAAACAAAAACGATTGACTTCAATTCATTTATAAATCTTAGACCCAACGATAACAATACAAGTAATGAAATACAGGATCAAAAAATACGAGAGAAATATGAAGAGCTAACAAAGTTTTTTTTCAGTGAAATGTTATGAATGATACGTATATCTCTCTTTCATCACTCTCAATGGATTTAAAGAGAGTTGCTCTTGCTTCTCAGAGAAATTCTCTCCAGGTTGCAGATCGTTTTCTACAAGAGGCTCTAAAGAGAAAAAATGAGATTGATACAGAAAAGATAAAACCATACATACGCAATCTCCTTATAAAGATAGAAAAATCGCTACAGTCAGAAGATAGGAAGCAGCAGGCTGAGGATGCGCTTATGTATAGTATTCTTTTTCAAAACGCTGCATTAGCCTCAAAAGATGCATAGTCTTCTGGTATAATCGTTCCATGAACCTATCAGTAGGAATTGTCGGTCTCCCAAATGTCGGGAAAAGTACTCTTTTTAATGCGCTTCTTAAGAAGCAGCAGGCTTTGGCTGCAAATTATCCCTTTGCCACAATCGAACCGAACGTCGGTATCGTCGCCGTCCCTAATGAGAGGCTGGCTCAACTCGCTGAAGCAGTAAAGTCAGAAGAGGGGATGACGAATTTACCACCACTCAAACCGGCGACTGTCGAATTCTTAGATATCGCTGGCCTCGTCAAAGGAGCTTCGGAAGGTGCTGGGCTGGGGAATAAATTTCTTTCCCATATTCGAGAAGTATCCGTTATCGCACATGTTGTTCGTGCCTTTGAGGATGCAGATGTCATACGAGAGGGAAGTGTCAGCCCTGAAGAAGATTACAAAACGATTCAGATGGAACTCATCCTTGCTGATCTTCAGACAGTTGAGAAACAGAGAGATAGTAAAGCAGTGAAGACTGACCCAGTGAAAAAATCAGCCATCGCTGCGCTGTTTAAGTCTTTGAATAGTGGCACAGCAGCGCGAGATGCATCACTTACTGATGAAGAACGGGACTCCATTCGAGATTTATTTTTATTATCAAATAAGCCAGAGCTCATTGTCTTAAATGTCGATGAGGGATCGCTGAGTAAATCTGAAGAGATCATCCAGAACTATGCAGAGATGTTACAGGTCTCAAAGGACAAATTCGTCGTGATCTCAGCAAAAATAGAAGCAGAACTAGCAGCGCTGTCTGATGAGGAACAGAAAGAGTACTTGAAAGATATCGGTCTTGAGACCTCGGGACTTGAGCGGCTGATTAGAGGAGCCTACGAAACACTAGGTCTTATGTCATTTCTGACAGCAGGGGAGAAAGAAGTCAGAGCCTGGACGATAAAAAAGAGAAGTACTGCTCCTGAAGCAGCAGGGGAGATACATACTGACTTTATAAAGAAGTTCATAAAAGCAGAAGTCGTCTCGTTTGATGATTACATAGCAATTGGAGGACGGAAAAAGGCGAGAGAGTTAGGAAAAGCGAGACTTGAAGGAAAAGAATATATCGTTCAAGACGGCGATGTGATAGAGTTTAAAATCGGTGCCTAGTCCGCCGCATAGGAGGTTAGTTCTTCACGAGGCTTAATAGCTATAATTTTTCCGATAAACTTCTCAATAACTCCTTTCGATTGATCGATTATTGTCACACTTTCTATTTCCGAATTGTTTTGATTTTTTTCCTCAAGTGCATCCCTGATTGCATAGGCAGCTGCAAATCGATCATCTGTCGGCGCGTTTAGTGGAAGATTATTGAACTTAAGCATCCGGTCAACATCACTTGAGAATTCATCATGTAGTTTTAGCATCTCTTTATCCATGGGAAAAAGAAGTTTGCCAAGGAGTTGAATTTCTCGTGTAAGGGAATATATCTCAGGTCCTGTCATTCGAGGCGTTCGAAATTCTACAAGGGATTTTGGCGCCATTTCTTTCTCTGTATGGATACTTTCCATATTCGTATTCTTTATGACGACCGCATTTTTATATGCTCGTCTTCGAACCCGTTCTGAGGGAACATAAGCGTAGGTTATCACATCACTTATTCGATGAGCATCTTCTACTATGACCTGGTCTTGAGGCGCAACCTTATATTGAAATCCAAGGTTTACGTGGAGAGGGAGAAAATTTGTTTCTGTTGGGATAATCCCTGCATTGATAAGCTGTTCCAGCATTTCGTTTTGAACAGCTGCAGAAAAAGATGGCGGAAAACTCAGTTCCGTCGGCGTTCTCATCCGATTAAACCCTTCTTGTGAAACAGCTATTCCCATTTTTCTCAGACCATCGATAAGTGCCGTCGGATCGCCGTAGTTATTTGCAAAAGGGAGGTGTTCATTATCAATCTCAACCTCGATTCCGATCGTAGGGAGGTCTGAGTCACCTATAGCCAGGCGCTCTTCCTGAAACACAGGGTCTAATCTACCTAGAGAGCCGATCAAGTCGGCATCAGTTGCATCTCTTCCTTGTCTTCTTGCTTCGATAAGCGTCGTGAAGACGCGAAGATGCATTGCTGGTTTACACGTCTCCGGAATTGGTTTTTCAGGCGACGAAGCAATCTCCATGTATCGACCAGCAAGTGACAATGATCTATCGACCATAAGATTGACGTCTGTATCTGAGATCTGTTCTTTGGCGAGCATAGGAGGTGGCTCAATAGCTCTTTTCAATGGTCGAATAGGAGTAACCTCGGCGGCTCCGGTAGCTTGGTCCAACATATATGTATCGTAGCAGAGAATGAAGAGAGGAGACAAACCTTACACTGCTTCGTAGTAAACCCCTTTGGTTGTACCGCGTTTGCGGATCATGCCTGCATCTTGGAGCTGTTTGAGGTCATACCTCAAAGTCCGTTCATTAATTTGTAAAAATCTTCGGCGGATGATATCGAAATTCACAATTTTATGATCCTTTATGATATTCAGGATCTCAGCTCTACGGGGAAGGAGATACTCTGTTGGATCTGTCGTTTGTTTTTTTAGTATTATGTCTTTGACCTCGAGTGCTGTTTCGGCAATCGCTTTGAGCATAAACTCGACGTATTCGGTGACATCTTTTTCGCTTAATGACAGGACATCGTAGTACTCACTCCGATGCTTATCGAGGTATTCTTCAACAGTCAACAAACCTTTCATACCATAGCCTGCTTTCCCCAAAACAGCTTGTAGAAGAAGCCGTCCGACACGACCGTTTCCGTCAAGAAAGGGATGAATCTTTTCGAATGTATAGTGAGCGAGCACAGTCCGTACTGGAACGAATTGTTCCTTCGGACTATTAATAAACTTTATCAGTCGTTCGACAAGTGGCATGATTTGGCGGGGTGGAGGAGGCATGTAGATTGCGATTCCTGCGTTATTAAAGATAGCGCTGATTTCTCGCCTCATACTTCCCAAACTTTCTCTATCAGTCAGACCAGTCATCACTTTTTCATGGAGCTTAAGAAGAAAACTGATCGAGATGTCTCGACTGCCTCGGGACTCGACAAACTGAAGGCCTTTTAAGATGTTATAGACTTCTCGCTTCTTTTGATCTTGTGATGGTCGGCCTGTCACCTCTATAAGTGTAAGAGGATTGCCTTCTATACGCGCTGAGAAGAGGGAACTCTTCAAGATACCTTGTCTTCTTATATTCGTCTCGATTTCAGGGGGAAGGGCAAGCGTGTCGATGATACTTCTGACTGACTCAATAGTCTGCAGGTAGCTAGAGATTGTAGGAGTAAAAACATAATGAGGAGGAATAGTCATATCTTGCCATATATTACCAGATATTGCCAAATGTTTCCTGATATGTCCAGTTATTGTAATTATTGAGGCTGAAGAGTATACTCACGCTTATGGCACAGGCCGAAACACTCCAATTTAAAGGCCCTCAAGTTTCCTTTGATCAGTTGTGGAGAACTGCAGAAGTCCGAGCTGGAACCGTGGGTAGCGATACTTATACCGATCGTATGAAAACCATGGGCACCCTTCAACCGATGCTTCTAAGCATGTACGAAGGAATGCAACGAGCTTTTCCTGCTTGGATAGAGGATCGTTTTGATGTTTTTGGAGGTAGGGATGTGTGGATGGATGGTATGGTTGTTGACGTTGATCAGACGAACGTCGTTACAAAAAAATGGCAGACATGTCCTGCGTCTCGTACAACCTGGTCTACCTATCCAGATCAAATAATGGGGAGGGATCCATTTCCGACAATGAAGCAACTCATAACAGAAATGACACAGACTGGACAAGTCCTTATGCCCCTTCGGCCAGTTAGAGATACATTGCTTCTTTTTCGAGACCACGACTGGGAGCGTGTTTCAGCTGCTCTTGCCCGAGTCGGAGTAAAGACAACGGAGTCAGGTAAATTACAGTATCCAAATAATGGACGAGTAGTGCATGATGTCGGTGATGATGTCTCAATGTATCGGGTAAGATTTCCACAGGCTAACGCTATTGCATTTACTGGAGAAGAGCTGGCACTTGGACAGCTGAGTTTCTGGGAAAATAGTAATACAGATATCAGTACCGATCGATTCACACAAAGGGTAAGTATTAAAGGCAAGCATGTAGGTTCTCTTACTGGTAGAGGAACTATTATTGTTTCTCCAAATGATCGAGGAGATGTGATTCGCGCAGGGAGCGTTCCACTTGAAGAGCGACAGGGTATCACTGTGCTTCGTGGTAATCCTTTTCTTGTAAAGAGAGACTTTGTCGGTGCTGCTTTTGTGGCATTTGATAGATATAAGGAGGAGGCTAAGGGAGAGAGAAATTCGAAAGTGAATCAGCGAGCCTCACTGGTGATGCGTTATACAACACCTCTTGCATGTGAACGGCCGCTCTTTGAAGATTTCCCTCAGCAAACATCTGAAGCACCTCAACAGAATCCTCCAGCAGAACAGTCTACAGGCCACGCGGATTATCCGGTATAAATCCTTTCTTGACAAACAAAACGTCGTAGGCTATAGTTGCGATCATCTCCTGTCCGCTGCCTCAAAACACCATAATGATTCACGAAGTTTCTCCATCAGGACGGGCAGACAATGCTCCTCAAGGATTCTCAAGGAGGCTTTTGCTTACTGCATCAGCCGCCGCTGGAGCAGGGCTTGTTCTTCCAAGAACAGGTTTACTCCTTTCATCCTCAGTAGACGCAGCACCGAAAGGACGAAGTTGGGATGTACAGTCTGTGGATATGATGAAGGTCACTCAGGACGCGATGCGCAATCCTGCGGATGCACGCCATATAGATGCGTCGATGGAGTTAGTTAATGATCTCGGTGCGACACATGTAGCCATAGAGACAATGTACGATGACGGCGGTGGCCAGTTCGATCAAATCGGACAGGCGCAGACATGGGTCGATTCTATTCGCTTTGCGGACAGATTAGTGCTTCATCGTCATACTGATACGCGATACGAAGGTTTTTATGATCAGCCGAAAACCTCAATGGATTTCCGCCCAGTGATACATGACTACATTGTCAATAATCCAACACTTTTCGCGCCTGGAGATATTTTTGTACCGTTCCCAGAACCACAAAATGGTGGAGTTAATGGTCTCAATGGATGTGCACAAGATGTATGCCAATACGATAGCGTTGAGGTTTTTAATAGAACGCTTCGAGACTATATCGATGTAAGCAATGAGGCATTTGCAAAAATAGGTTTTAATGAAGGTGATATTCGAGTGGGGCATTATGGACTTGATGGTTTCGTCGTTGCTGGACTGAATAACCCTGATTGGGAAGGAAAGACATTTCTTGAACCTGAGACTGTTGCGGCGCTAGGCAATGTGATTACTGTCGATCATTATCCAGATGAGGGAGATTTTATCGGTGATGACTATAAAAAGATGGAAGCTGTCCATCCGGATGCGAAATTTGCCGTTGGAGAATTTGGACCCCAAGGACATGCTGATGAAACTGTTTCTGATGAAGAAATGGTGGATGGATATCAAAGAGCTTTGGAAGCATTTCAAAACGATAAGCGAATTGTCTTCGTAAATGCGTGGCCATTTATCGGAGGGGACAGAGAAAGCGTCATTTTTTATGATCAAGCTACCGATGGTTTTGTTCCCGGGCTTATCTATGATAGCTTACGAGCTGCATTCAGGCCCCAAGCAGCATAGGAATAGAGTTTTTTCTTTCCCCCTTGTTCTTGAAGCTTAGCTTTGGTAAAATACGATCACATTTATGAGACTCTATGAATTAGTATTAGTCTTGAAGACATCACTTTCTGAGACAGAACGAAAAAAGCTTCTTGAGACGGTAAAGGGATGGATGAAAGACGTAAAAATCTTGAAAGAAGACGCATGGGGACAAAAACCTCTGGCATATAAGATAAAGCGAGAACTTGCAGGGCATTATCATATGTTCGAGTTCGAAGCCGCTGACGCAATCGATGCAGGCATGAATAAGAGGCTCAATGACCATGACAGTGTTTTACGACATTTATTGATTAGGAAGAAGTAGCGATTCGTTTCACGAAACGCTCAAGAGACATATGGCTAGGAGTTTAAATAGGGTTCAGCTGATTGGGAATTTGACACGAGATCCAGAACTGCGATACACACCGCAAGGGACAGCAGTTTGTTCATTCGGTTTGGCGACGAATCGATCATGGACGACCGATTCAGGTGAGAAACATGAAGAATCCGAGTTCCATAGAATCGTTTCTTGGAACAAGTTAGCAGAACTTTGTAGTCAGTTTTTGGTGAAAGGACGAAAAGTATACGTTGAAGGTCGTCTTTCCACAAGAAACTGGACAACACAGGATGGTCAGCAGCGATCTGTCACTGAAGTAGTGATTGATGACATGATCCTTCTGGATAATAAGATGACCGGTACACCAAGACCGGCCGAGGAAGGGGAATCAGCAGCTGCTTCACCAGCGCCAAAAGTTGTCTCGATGAAGCCAGAGCCTGAAGAACAACCAGCAGAAAAACCGGCTCCGGCAAAAGCTCAGTCGAAAAAAAAGGTTCAGGAGGAAGAAGAAAAAGAGATACTAAAAGAGATCAGTGACGATAATGTAAATCCGGACGATATTCCTTTTTAAGATTATGAAAAAAAGAACACCATCACGATTACAACGACGAAGACCAGCACCGCCAAAGGATTGCTACTTCTGCACGGAGAAAAAAGAACCTGTGTACTCTGATGTCAGCACACTCCAGCGGTTTGTCACAGATCGTGGAAAGATGCTTTCAGGTATGCGATCAGGCATCTGTGCCAAGCATCAACGTCGGCTATCAACAGCAATTAAACAGGCAAGATTCTTAGCCCTTCTTCCGTTTCTTGTTCGCGACTAATCACGTTATTGACACCTTAGCTCAGAATTACCACGAGACTTTTTCTTCGTTTTCTCATATAATAATCTTTGTTCCTATATGACGTCGCTGCCCATACGATTACCATCTGGATTTACTCCACTCGTTCAGGAAGGTGATACCGTAGCCATCGCACAACCCCTTGCTCGAAGGGTCCTCGCAAAAGAAATCTTTCTCAATATTCCCGTTCTCTTAAACTGTGACCTAGCAGCTATTAAAACGGCTCTTTTGAAAAAACCTGGGGACGTGGTGACAAAAGGTGACATGCTCGCAGAAAAGCAGACATTTTTTAGTAAAAAACAAATCAGGAGTAATGTTACAGGAACGATTATCAGGTATGAGCGGAGTACCGGATCGCTGATTTTGCGCGTGAACGATACTCCGGAGTATACATCGACACTGAGTATTCAAGAAGGAGAGCCACAGACTGATGCAAGCGGTGAAGCAGTCGAAGAGGTGCTTCGGTCTCCACTTGATGGTCTTATAACTTTGTGCGATAATGAGCAAATTGTTATTAAAACGGATAAGAACGTTTTAAGTAGCGAGGCGTTTAGCGGGACAAAAGTACAAGGTACTCTCACTGTACTCGCCAGTAGTCAGTCCGAAGCAGTGTCCGCAGCAGATATTTCAACAGATATTATCGATTCTGTTTTACTCGGTAGACAATTCTCACGCGAAGTACTCCAGAAAGCACTCGGCATGGATGTACTTGGTGTTATCGGCACCGATATCTCAGATAGCGATATGGCGTATTTTACGTTAAAGCAGATGCAGACGCCTTTACTCAGAGTATCTGAGGAAGTGTATGAGACGCTTCGACGTTGGAAAGGAAAGCCTGCCTTTATCGATGGAGCAACAGGAGCCATCGTTTTACTAACTGTATGAAAAGTACCACATTACGAACAGTCCTTATTGCCTTTATTACCCTCGTTTTAGGGTACTATATTGGTGTTAATAAAATTAACATAGACTGGAAAAACTTTAAGCCTCATGTTGTTGTCGCCAGTAAAGAACCACCACCATCCGTCACCCATGTCGATTTTTCCCCAATGTGGGATGTCCTCGCAAAGATTGAGAACAGCTACTATGATAAAACAGCCATCGACTCACAAAAATTGTTAAATGGTGCGATCTCAGGCATGGTCTCAAGTCTTGATGATCCCTACACCGTCTATCTTCCTCCAAAACAAAACGATGACTTCAAACAAGGACTTGCAGGTACGTTTTCAGGTATTGGAGCTGAGCTGGGGATGAATGGAAAGCAGATTGTTGTCGTCGCGCCTCTTGACGGAAGTCCGGCGCAGAAAGCAGGCGTCAAGCCAGGCGATGCAGTACTGAAAGTAGATGGACAGCAGACATTCGGCTGGAATTTAAACCAAGCGGTTGAAAAAATTCGAGGTCCGAAGGGAAGCAACGTGAAACTGACGATTCAGCACAAGGGAGAAACGAAATTCGCCGATCTGCAAATAACCCGTGATACGATCCAGGTAAAAAGTGTCGTTTCATGGGTAAAATCACTACAAGATATTTCACAGATTGAAAAAAAGTCAGTACCTGTGGCATCGCAAAAGAGTAAAGTTGCCTACGTGCGGTTATCACAGTTTGGTGATACGACGAATCAAGAGTGGGTGAATATCGTCAATAAATTTTCTCTGGAGCTTCAGAGAGATAAAGAGATAAAAGGAATTGTTTTTGATCTTCGGAACAATCCGGGCGGATACCTGAATGATGCGTTGTTTATCTCATCAGATTTCTTACCAGTGGGAAAGACAGTCGTGATGCAGGAAGATCGAAAGAAAGAGCGAACATCACTCAACGTGACACGAAGCGGCTTACTGCTTGACGTTCCGGTCGTCATTTTAATCAATAAAGGTTCAGCAAGTGCGAGTGAGATTGTCGCTGGAGCGCTTCGAGACCACAAACGAGCCACTTTGGTTGGTGAAACGTCATTTGGTAAAGGAACTGTCCAGACGGCTGAGCCAATCGGCGAGAATGGTGCTGGGCTTCATGTCACCGTCGCAAAGTGGTTAACGCCGAATGGTACCTGGGTGCATCAAAAAGGGTTAACGCCTGATGTGGAAGTTGCAATAGATACGAAAGACCAGAGTCACGACGCCCAGCTTGAAAAAGCGATTCTCCAGCTTTTGAAATAATCTCCCATGCCTTTCAGCTTGTTTTTAGCAGTATTTGTAACAATTGTTATTGAATAATAATGGATAAGGTGGTATATTTCTTTCGTTTAGAGTACGTATGCGAAGATTTATCGTTTTACTAGCTATTCTTCTTCTTGTTCTTGGGTTATCAAGTTTTGCCAGTAAGTACTCTCCTGCGTTGAAACAAAAAGCGCAGGAGCTTAAGACCGGTCAAGAAGGTGCAGAAAAAATACGGGTAGTTTCTGAAGAATCGGTTGTGATCGATGTTGTTAAAAAAGTAGGCCCATCTGTCGTAACGATTGCTGCAGCTTCTTCACAACAAAGTCTTTTCGGTAACGATCCATACTCCATTTTCGGTTATCCAGGCCAACAGGAGCAAAGTAACGAGCCTCAGAATATCGGCTCAGGTTTTATCGTCTCACGAGAAGGCATCATTATTACCAATAAGCATGTCGTATCAGATTCTGAAGTAACGTATACGGTGATTGTCTCGAGTGATAAAAAATATAAAGTTGATAAAATATATCGAGACCCATTAACAGATGTTGCGATTTTAAAGATTTCCCCCGGCGTTGACTCGTTACCACCTGTGGAACTCGGTGATTCATCAAAACTCCAAGTAGGTCAGACGGCAATCGCAATTGGAACCCCTCTGGGAGAGTTTAATAACTCCGTAACCAAAGGTATTATCTCAGGGCTTGGTCGGGGTATTGTTGCTGGATCTGCATTTGAAGGGTTTGTTGAGCAGCTCGATAACGTTATCCAAACCGATGCTGCAATAAATCCTGGCAATAGCGGCGGGCCGCTTCTGAATGCCGGAGGACAGGTAATCGGCATTAACACTGCAGTCTCACAGAGCGGACAAAATATTGGGTTTGCCATTCCGATTAACACGGTAAAAGATTCGCTTAAAAACTTTAACGAGACAGGGCAGTTCAACAGACCATATCTGGGAGTTGCCTACCGTATGATTCCCAAAGACACTGCTTTGAATAACGACATTCCTGAAGGAGCATATGTGCAGCAGGTTGTTCCAGGATCAGCAGCAGATAAAGTAGGACTGAAAGAGGGAGATATTATTACCACGTTTGATGGTCAAAAAGTAACCGCAAAATCATCTGAACTCTCAACACTTATCGCAAAGAAAAAAGTGGGGGATACAGTAACGCTTACAATCTATCGAGAGACGAGTGATGGTAAGAAAGAAACCTTGGATTTGAAGGCTACTCTTGAGACCGCGCCAGAGCAATAAAGAGGTAATTGCTACTTGCAATTCATAACTTTTCCTCGTTATAATACGAAAATGGCTGTCAGGAAAACAAAAACGATGAAGACAACAAAGAAAACCACAACAACTGCATCTCCAAAGAGAACTATCGTTTCATCTGAAACCTCCTTCACAGGAGAGACAGCTCCATCGCCTACGAAATCAGCTGGATCAGGGGTACGTATAAGAAAATCTCAGGTTTTATTGCTTGTTGCCGTCGTACTTCTTCTTGCACTTGGCTATCTTTTCAAATCACTCTTCGTCGCAGCAGTCGTCAATAATGAGCCAATTACTCGCCTGGAAGTGGTAAAGCAGCTTGAGAGACTCGGAGGAAATCAGGTAATTAATTCACTCGTTGCACAAAAACTCATTATGCAGGAAGCAAAGAAGAAAGGACTCGTCGCCTCAGATAAGGAAGTAGAAGAGCAGATAAAGACAGAACAAGCACAATATAAAAAGCAAGGTCAGTCCTTTGAGGATGCTTTAAAAGCTCAGCATATGACGCTTACCGAATATAAAGAGCAGATTCGCTTCGAAAAAACGGTACCGAAGCTGTTAGGAAAAATTGAGATATCAGATAAAGAAATCGATGACTATCTGAAACAAAATGCAGGATTATTCCCAGAAGGTACCGATCCAAAACAGCTGAGAGAACAGGTGAAACAAACACTCATCCAGGATAAATCTCGTGCGAAAGTACAGGAACTGATCGGAAAACTTCGCCAGGATGGGAAAGTACTCTTCTTTGTATCCTACTAACTAGTTTGCTATAATCAGTTTATGAACATCCTTCTTCTGTACGCAACCTACTCCAGTGGCACCAGTATGGCTGCACAGACTGTCTCAGATACGTTAACAAACCATAATCACACAGTAACAATAAAACTCGTAGAAGAGACAGATCCATCTGAACTTGCTGCCTATGATACTGTGATTCTTGCATCGCCGAGTTGGGATTATGAGGGAAAAGAAGGACAGCCGCATCAACACTACGTCGCTTTTATCAAGAAGCTTGAAGGACAGACGATGCCAGGGAAGAAATTTGCCGTATTTGGCCTGGGTGATTCATCTTACATCCATTTCTGCGGAGCAGTTGATGAATTGGAGAAGTTTGTTAACTCCCTCCAAGGAATACTGGTAACGCCGTCTCTTCGAATTGATGGGTATTTCTTTGATCAAGATACAAACACACAGAAGCTTGTTTCTTGGGCAGATACACTGAATACAACGCTTACAAAATAGAGAGTCTTCATTTTTCCTCAGCTAGCAATCTTTTTTAATAATTGACAATTCCTCTTGAACATTCAACAATAAAGAAAGACAATGTATTCGTTGTTAAACACAACTAATTATTGCTCGAAGGGGGGTGATTTGAATGGCAAAAAAAAGAAAAAGTACACGCGCACGAAAAACAACAGCACCACGAACAGTACACGGAGGAGATAGTAAATCATTTCTTTTCATTGTTGCTGGAGGATTTCTCGTCATTGTGATGTCTCTTTATTATATGGGAGCATTTAGTACGACGAAAAATGCGATGGTAGATACACAAGCTTCTCAGATGGATAGCGAAACGACAGATGACTCAGTGATGGTAACGATACAGAACTATGCATACATGCCTGAAACGATCACCGTGAAGAAGGGAACGACTGTTACCTGGACGAATGCTGATACAGTAGAACATTCAGCAACAGCAGATGATGGAAGTTTTGACACAGGACTTATCGCGACAGGAGAGACTGGTACGCACACATTTGATAAGGTTGGAACATTTAGCTATCACTGCACACCACATCCGAGCATGAAAGCGAAGATCGTTGTGACTGAATAAGGCTACGAAAGTATCTGGGAGAGTTGCTTGAATTCATTTATCTCGTGTAGTGCGAGAGTATGGAGATGTTTTTCGTTGCGGGGAGAAAAGATGAAGCGACGAAGAATTTTATAGGCGTCGAGATCAAATCGGTTGTCATTTTTCTCATAGCGTTTGTTTCCTTGCTCATCGGTCATGACGGTACCCAGTAGTCGCCACTTCTCAACGACAATATACTCCGCTGTTCCATCGAGATGGTTAGTTTCCTCTATGATGATCGGTCCTGCAAAAGGCCAGCGCTTAATCTTTAAGGAGTTGATCGCTTCGGCCAGGCGTAGGTTATATTTCATGAAGTGTTCTTTGCCACTACACGCGCCGAAACATCGTCCCAGTCGATAGCCAAAGCACTCGGTAAGCGTTTTCTCAACTCCTAATAATTTCTCACAGAGATGATGCTCCTTTGCAATGCGTATCAGGTACTCTTTTGCCTGCCGTGTTGATTTGAAATAGCCCAAAAGTGTTTCGTCCTCAGGATTAATTTCTTCCAGTGTCTCAAGCCGAATCGTATCATAGCCTTTTTTACTTTGTTGTAACCGAAAGCCTATGAGTTGTCGACTGACGCGCAGTTGTCTGTTAAAAAGCGGAAGCATTTCCTTAATCAGGTGTGATTCAAGGAAAAGCGCGCTCAGCTCACCAGCCGTTTTTCGTGTTTCGATACTTTCTATTTGTTGACTGATTTTCATCTCGGTTCCAGAGCGAAGGTCACCGCCAAAGTGTGAAAGGACACGTTCTTTAATGTTGATACTCTTGCCAATATAGAGTGGTGCACCTTCTTTTCCATAGAAGATGTAAATACCAGGGGACTCAGGGAGCGTTTCCAGATCAATGTGTGAGAGGTTAAGGGGAAGAGATGGACGGCGCATGGCATTGTTCACTGCATCAGTAAATATCTCTTCTGGAAACGTTTCCTTTGCTTGTGTATAGAACGATACCAAAATTTTTGCATCGTCTAAGGCCCTGTGACGCCTCTCACACGTAAAGTTGAATCGTTCGATGATGCTATCGAGGTTGTGGCGTTTAAATCGCGGGTAGAGGATACGTGAGAGCCGAACAGTACAGAAATGTTTTGCTGAGTAGGAGATATTTTCTCTCTTAAATTCACTGCGCAGGAATCCATAATCAAACCTGACGTTATGGGCGACAAAGATAGCGTCTGAAAGGAGTTCTTGTATATCGGAAGTCACCTGACGAAATGTCGGGGCGTTTTGTACATCTGTTGCCTGTATACCGGTGAGCCGTTCGATTTCTGCTGGGATATAGGCTTGGGGGTTCACAAGCGTCTCAAAGGTCTTTGTGATTTTCCCGTCCTCAAAGAGAAGAATTCCTATCTCTATAATGCGGTCAAAAGAAGACCTGGCACCTGTAGTTTCAATATCGACGAAGGCAAGTTTCGTGGGCAGCATTGGGGTATCATAGTAACAAACTATGAACTAACTTTCAAGCTCTTATGAAACGAGTAACGAGAGGTAGGAAAAATATTGTATACTAAATTGTGGGCAATATTTTCTTTGAAATAACCGTTATTATCTGTGTGGCGGCCGTCCTAACGATCCTCTTTCGTCTTCTGAAACAGCCTGCGATTCTGGCTTACATTTTAACGGGTATTTTGCTAGGACCTCTTGGCCTTATTCATTTTGATAATCATGAGTCCTTGCGAACGCTTGGACAGGTAGGCATTACCTTACTTCTTTTCATGTTAGGAATGGAGTTAAAACTCAAAGAACTCCATTCGATTGGGAAGACAGCGATAATTGCTGGGTTATTACAGCTGTGGTTTACCTTTTTCGCTGGTTTCTTCATCTCATGGGGTCTTTTACACTTTAGCCAAATATCATCGATGTATATTGGTCTTGCACTCGCGTTTTCAAGCACCATTATTGTCGTGAAGATGTTGTCAGATAAAAAAGACACAACGAGCCTGCATGGAAAACTGGCTATTGGTATTCTTCTTGTTCAGGACTTTTTTGCTCTTCTTGCTATGGTTTTTATTTCAGGATCAGGGTCTGCAACAGGATTATCGATGATCACGCATTTCGCTGGGTTACTCATAAAAATAGGTGTGCTTTTCTTTGTAATTTATCTCTTAAGTACGACTGTTTTCCCTCGGATAACACGGTTTCTGGCTCGATCGCCAGAGTCGTTGTTTCTGTTTAGTCTCGCCTGGGTCTTTGCGCTTACGGCACTTGTTGCCTCTCCATTCATTGGGTTTTCTATCGAGATAGGAGGATTCCTCGCTGGTCTGGCTTTGGCCAACTCGAACGAGCATTTTCAGATCATAGCAAAGATGAAAGCGCTTCGTGATTTTTTTATTACCATATTTTTCGTACTCCTTGGACTGGAGATGACGTTAGGTCAGGTATCAAAAGTACTTCTTCCGGCGATAGTGATTGTTCTTTTCGTTCTTGCGATAAAACCCCTTATTATTACCGGTGTGTTGGGTCTCTTAGGGTATAGAAAACGGACATCATTTCTGGTTGGCATATCGCTAGGTCAAGTGTCTGAGTTTAGTTTTATTCTGCTCTTTTTAGGACAGAGACTCGGTCATATTCCCTCATCAATGGTGTCATTGGTGATTCTTGTTGGTTTGATTTCGTTTCTCTGTTCGACCTACACTCTCCAAAACAGCACACCGCTCTACCGGAAATTGGAAAAGTACCTACAATTTTTTGAAGGAAAAGATGCCCATAAGGAGCCTCGAACCCTTCATACGATATCAATGGAGGATATGAAGAATCATGTTGTCGTTGTTGGTGGCCATCATATGGGGGAGAGTATCGTTCGTGCATTAACCGAGTCGGGTGAGAAAGTCATTGTCGTTGATTTTAATCCAGACGTTGTGGCCAGATTAGATAAAAACGGGGTTACTAGTTTCTTTGGAGATATTGCAGATAATGAAATCCAAGAGAGAGTCGGTATTAATCACGCGAAACTAGTTATCTCGACGGTTCCTGATATGGAGGATAACCTGCTCTTAATCCAAGGAATGAATAGTTTTAATAAAAGGGCGAAGATTATCGTCATGGCCTATGACGGTAATGATGCTAAAACGCTTTATAAGGCCGGTGCAGACTATGTCATCCTTCCGGAACTAGCGGGAGGGAGACATCTGGCTAAGATACTGCTTGATAAAAATCATCTGGAGCTTATTGAATCGTACAAAGAGAAGGATCTGGCGTTTATAAAGTAGTTATTCCGCGGGTGCGTCTTGGCTTATTTCTTCGGGCAAATTACCATTGAGTATGTTTTCTAGGTTTCCCCATGATCTGTTGAGTCGATGATCTGTCATTCGGTCTTGGGGGAAGTTGTAGGTTCGTATCTTCTCAGCTCGCATGCCGCGTCCTACCTGAGTAGATTTGAGCGAGGCAATTTCTTTCTCCTGTTTCTCTACTTCTGCTTCCCAGAGTTTCGCACGAAGGAGGGTCATCGCAATTTCCCTATTCTGAGACTGTGAACGTTCTGTCTGACACGTGACGACGATATTAGTCGGTACATGCTTAACCCTGACAGCTGTTGAGACTTTATTGACGTTTTGTCCGCCATGTCCTCCTGAACGAAATGCTTCAAACTCGATATCTTCTGGGTTAATGTGAAGATCAATATCTTCAAGTTCGGGGAGGATTGAGACAGTCGCTGTTGAGGTGTGAATTCGTCCTTTTTTCTCTGTTTTTGGAATGCGCTGGACGCGATGGACACCAGCTTCGTATTTCAGAGCACCGAATGCGCCCCGTCCTGAGATCTTAATGACAGTTTCGTCAACACTCTCAACCTTAAAACCTTTGAGTTGCGCATATCGTGTGTACATACGAAGTAAATCATCAGCCCACAGTTTTGCTTCATCGCCTCCGGCTGCGCCTTTCATCTCAAGGAGGATATTGCGTTCATCAAATGACTTCGCGTCTTCAGTATCTTGGGTATGCTTAAGACTATCCTCAAGCGCTTTCTTCTGAGATTCAAGTTCCTGAATTTCAGTAACAGCAAGCTCTGCCATCGTTGGATCTGATAGCATAGCTTTAGTTTCTTCGATTTTCTTTTCGAGCTCTTCTATTTGGGTATAACGGTAGTCATTCATAATTAGTTATTGGTACAAGTATAGCACTGAGCATAGAGCTGGCTTAATCCACGTATGAAGGCGGCTATTTGAGGGAGGTGAGCATTTCTCGAAGTGTTTTAGGCTGTTGGTCGCTTTTTTTCTTTTCTTCGGCTTTTGTTACCCGACGAGAGATATGTTGCTTCGCAATTTCTTCTCGGCGTTGGAATTTCTGAATACGTGAAGCAGTATCGACGAATCGCTGTTCACCGGTATAGAAGGGATGACACTTATCACAAAGCTCGATGTGAATAACTTCCTGTGTAGATCCAGTAGTGAATTTATTGCCACAGACACAGACAACCTGTGCTTCTTCAAAATAGGTTGGATGCGTATTTGCTTTCATAGCTGTATTATACAGGAAAAAACAGTATTTGACAAGGCTAGGAATGCCTCGCTTTGGCAGCTAGCTTTTCGTTTTCAGCTTATGGAGTGGGTGGTAGTGGATGCGGTTTTCGGCGACAAAAATTCCAGCAAAAACAAGAAAACTTCCCAGTAAAAATGGCAATGTAACTTTTTCCCCAAGAAGCGGCATAGCAATAATAACTGCCACGACAGGATCGATATAGAGGAAAATACCTGTTTCATTCGTCGCAATATACTTCATCCCGAATGCATAACAGGCATAGGCTATACCAGATGAGAAGATGGCGCCATAGAGAATGCCAAAAAGTCCTGGGGTCTCTAAGCCCGTCAGAAATCCATGCGTCTGGACTTCAGAGAACATAAAAGGTGTAAAGCCAAGAGCTCCGATGGCGAAGGTCCAAAACGTCAAGGTGATAAAGTGGTATTTTTTCGTTAGCTTGTGGAGCACCATCGTATAGACGACAAAGCAAATCGTTGATATGACGTAGAAGAGATTTCCCCAGACTGATCCGTCAATACCTTTCTCAAGAAGTGGTTGGAGGATGATAAAGATAACGCCAGCCAAGCTTATAAGGGTTCCGAGAATGATTTTCTGCTTCGGTTTTTCTCTGAAAAAGAATATTGAACCTAAAATAAGAAAAACTGGCCCAGCAGAGGTTATGATAGGGAGATTAATACTCTCAGATATTTGTAAACCTAGTAAAAGATAACTGATGTGAACGGTGATCCCGAATAAGCCTAAGAATCCAAAGGTGAAGAGATCTTCTCTTCGAATATGGAGCTTATGGATAGTGAAGGGGAGGAAGAAAAGTGCTGCTAGGAAAAAACGTAAAAATCCAAAGGTGAATGGTTCGACGTCTTGGAGGGACCACTTAAAGATAGGAGCAGCTGCTCCCCAAATGACATTCGCGATTATAAGTGCTAAGAAGGCGAGTGTCGTCTTTTTAAGAGTTATCCGCATTGTTAAATTGTTACATTGTGGAAGGTAAAAAACAAGGGAACAGAGAACTGGAGTTTATTTCTTAAGAGTCTCTATCAACGAGTCTATGCTCATCTGATTCTGCTCACGACTCTTCATATCTCGTAGCGTTACAACGTTTTTCTCTTTCTCTTCAGGACCGAGGATAACTACATAAGGAATATTTTTCTGATCTGCGTACTTTAATTGTTTTTCCATCTTTGCTTGTTCATCAAGGTAGAGTTCAGTTGAAATATTCTTTGAGCGAAGCTGAGAGCTGAGTTTTGTAGCATCGTTGGCAAGTGAGGGATTAAAAATAGTTACCAGTACTTGTGTCGTTGCCATTGTTTCTGGGAAGAGCTTCTGCTCTTCCATCGCTTCAATAATGCGATCAAAGCCGAAGGCACAACCGACTGCAGGTAGTTGACGGTTCGCGAACATGCCGATGAGTTCATCGTATCTTCCGCCACTACAGACAGCACCAGGAGTATACGATTCAATTTCCGTCTCAAAAATAATACCGGTGTAGTAGTCAAGCCCTCGAGCAAGTGTTCCTGAGAATTCGTAGTATTTCTGATCTATGTTTAGTTTCTCAAGGTAGGCAAATACTTCATTCAATCGTTCAGTTGGTTTCATCGTTTCTGCAGTCTGAACGATGGCTTCTGCGACTTCTTTTGTGAATCCCGTATTTTGTAGTTCTTGTAGAACACCATCTCTCCCTATTTTTTTATATTTATCAAGAATACGAACTGCTTTTATATTCATGTCTGGCGGAAGCTCGCCCTTATCATCTGAGAATTTCAAATTCGCCCGATCGTTTATCAGGACTTTAAAGTTTTGAAATCCTAATTGTAGGAAAGCATCGATAACCGTTGCTATCGTTTCAGCATCGGTAAGTGGGGAGTTAAGTCCGACCGTGTCGATGTCACACTGGGTAAACTCTCGGAAACGTCCTTTCTGGGTATTCTCAGCGCGCCAGACTGGCTGCATTTGGTAACGTTTGAAAGGCATTGGAATCTCATTCTGATATTGGGCTACCACTCGAGCGAGGGGGACAGTTTGGTCATACCGCATCGCGACTCGGCGATCGCCATTATCGGTGAAGCGATACATCAACTTGTCACCTTCCTCACCGTATTTATCCATGAGAATTTCTTCATACTCAAGAGCTGGTGTTTCAAGAGGTTCAAAACCATAGGACTCAAATACCTTTCTCAAGGCACTGATGACATACTGACGTTTTCTCGCCTCCTCAGGCAAGAAATCTCGAAAACCTTTTAATGTTTGTATATTCATATTTTCTTCTTCATATTATAACGCATCATCTCTGTTATCCATAGAGGTTAATATGGGCTTTCACTCTTTCGATATGGATAGAGCGCAGGGATGGATGCACCTTCTTGTGTATTTTTAGCGTTGAGCATTTTTGTTCGAAGGAGAAGGGGAAATTCATTTTGCAGCAGTACTGCTTCCGGAAAGAAACGAGTTAGTACGCGTCCCTGCTCAGCATAAGATCGAAACTTTAATAGGACAATTTGTCGCAAATCCTCTAACGATGGTAAACGAATACCATCGTAATAATTTCCTTTCCCGAATATTTCAGTCATGCGAACTATTTCATCCTCAATATCACCTTCATCGAAGGCAAGATCTGGTAGGGAAGCGACTCCTTCAGCATCGATCGCTTGTATCTCACTCCAGCGGTATAATTCAAACCCAAGTTCTGGAAACGCTTTGGCAATCCGTTTATAGAGATTGTTTTTGTAATTTGTTTTTCTTATTTCTGATAGGCCTTCTTCTAGTGAACGTTCTTCAATAACAGGGAAGAGATAGTCCGTTTCATCGGTGTCACCAATAACAATGGTAATGTCTGATGGGATATCTGCTGCCTTCAGCTGTCTAACAAGCGGCATAAGTCTACTTGCTGTTGATTCAAAGTTATTGCCAGAAGGATCAGTAAGGAGATACTCTTCAGGTCTTGGTGATGCAAGAAGTCGTGTATCTATTTTCGGGCAGGTAAATTGGAGAAAGCTAATCGATCCTCGTTTCCGTAAAGCTTGGGCGAATCTTTGGAGAATTACATCTGAATCGAGAGAGCCTCCAAACTGGTCAAACCTTCTCAGAATTTCCAAAGCTTCTGTAGCAATTATCTCAGGCGGCATAGTTTCTCTTGCGAGTTGCCTGATCATTTTTTGTTCTTCTCGTTCTACTTTACGCTCTGCTCGAGATGCCTGTTTCTCTTTGATTGCGGTTTGCTTCGCTCGTTTTGATTCACTTTTCTTCGTAGTACCGTTGAATATTCCAGGTGGTTGAAGACTTACCCGCAATCGTTCCTTTCCAAGATCAAGCGAGAGGTTTGGTATCTTTCCCTCATCAATGCGTGCTTTTACCACTGGTCCACCTCCCGGTGCCGTTGATTCGTACCGTGCGCGGTACAACACCCGTTTTGCAGGAGCTGCGGCAGTTGCGGCTTCAAGAACGTTTCCATTTACTGGGATCCCACTTCTATCAACAACGTATGCTTGGAGTGGGGCAGCGAAGTCCAGGACAATGGTTCCTTTCGTTACCGCATCAATAACGCTCGTTGGTGAAACTCCTGTTTCTCTCGCAAGTTGTTTAACCATCACTGAGGGTGGTGGTTCACCAGCAGTGACCCATGGTTGAGACAGTTTTTTCAGAGCTTGTCCAACCGTCTGTTGCGTTTTTTCGTATGGTTTTATTATTTCATTCATAGCATTAAAAAACCCCGCTAAGCGGGGTGTCTCTTTCATATTGATACGAGAAACTACACCGCTAAAGAACGGGGTGTAGCATGATGATTTGTTTTCGTGATTCGTTTTGCTGTTTTCTTCATACGGGTAAGCATAAGCTGATAGCCACCGGTGCCTTTGAGTACCCATTTCTGGATACGGGCGATAGTCGTGCTGCTCATGCCTGTTTCTTTTTCAATTGTTTTGTATGGTATCTTGGCATCAAGCATCTGAGCAACTTTCCAGCGATTGGAAAATTCTTTAATTTCTTCTTCTGTCAGAAGATCACGTAAAAACTTTTTACATTCCTCTTCTGATTCGAGAGCAAGAATTGCTTGAAATAATTCTTTTGTTTGCTTATTCTGCATACTTTATTTGACTAAAGTAAAGCTATGATACCACTTTAGTCAAATAAAGTCAAGTATTCTTTTCGCGCTTGAAGGTGTATTGCTAGCAAGGTCTAAACGTCATATAATGCTGTCGAGAACACGTGAAAGAACTACTAGTACAAGCAAAACAAGCAGCAGGAGTAGCTGGTGATAAAGTAAGTGGCGTGAGGGATAGTATTTTTCATCGACTCGATACTGCTGATGGTCATATAGGACGTGCTTACAAATATCCTCGTTTAGTTTCAGATTGGTTAGCCGCAAAAGACTGGGTTACTCCAAATAGAATTACGGCGCTTACGGGTGCTATTGGAACCGTTGGATCTGCTATCTCGGCAGAACCTGCAGAATTCTCTCGAATACTCAAAGAACGATCAAATGGAAGTGTGGATATATCTGAGAAAAACCTTAAGCTTTTGGGACTCCTTGGAGTGGCCATCGGATATGCAGGAGATGGGTTAGATGGGTCTGTTGCGAAAGCAAAAGAAGAACTCGGTCGTGAAGGGTACACGAAGTTGGGAAGAGTACTGGATGGTTTCTTTGATAAAATGCTTGAGAATGCTGGGCCTTTAGCAATTCTTCATTTCGCTTCTGAATCGAAAATGGAAAAACCAAGTTGGTTTTTATATACCTATTTTTCTAATCTAACGACTCTTATTCGTTCTGTGGGAGTAGCTCATGGAATTGATATCGATAAAACTGGATCAGGGTCTAGGGGAGATATAGAAGGTGCATTTCTTTTTGGACACGCCGTTTCGTCTCCGTTTATTATGAAACGAGAAAAGATGGGGAGTGAGGATCCTTTTTGGAGAGGGAAAGGATCGCATGGAACTATCATGACGGCTATGCGCATGAGAAGCGCATGGAATCGATGGAATGTGATTCTTCAGTCGGGAAATACAGAGGCGATTGAGCAGGTAAAAAAGGAGTTTATTGAGTTTACCGCATTAAATATTGCAGGTTATGCAATCGGTGAAGCGATTGGAATAGGTGGCTCGAATGGTCAGTTTGCCTTCGGTCTTGCAAAGACTATTGATACGATTGCAAAGGAGCCAAAAGCATATGGTGAAGGTTTGCGTCCAGTAATGAAACGTAACGCTGGTGATGTGTTTGACCGAGTAACGCAATTAGCTGTCAGAAAGATTAGTCACTTACGACATGCAGCTTAGAGGAGCTTTTTGTTAGTTGTACTAGTGTGCTATTCTGGATTGCAAATAAATCTTCAATGCGCACACCATATTTTTCGGGTAAATAAATACCTGGCTCGATAGAGAAGACCATGCCTTCGGTTAATTCGTCTTTAGACTTTGGCGATAAAGTTGGCGCTTCATGTACTTGAATGCCAATCCCGTGTCCGAGGGAGTGTGGGATCGTAGGATAACCTTGAGATTGGATATATTCTCGAGATATTTTATCTGCACCAGATGCGTTTCCAAACTTTCTGTCTTTTAATTCATTATTCAAATACTCAACTGCCTTTTGTTGTGCTGTGAAAACAGTTTGGAAGACTTTTTTTTGTTCATCAGTTGGTGTTCCAAAGAAAATAGTTCGTGTCATGTCAGAACAGTAACCTTTGTGTTGAGCACCAAAGTCCATAAGGATGAGGCTTCCTGCTGTAAGTTTTCGCTCGCTTGTGAGGTGGTGGGGAATTGCAGCATGTTCGTTAAAAGCGACTATTGGTCGGAATGAGATTTCAGCATGTTGTTTTTTTATTTCAAACGCAATCAAATTTCCGATTTCTTTTTCAGTCATTCCCTCTCTGATTTTCTTCAGAACAGTAGCAAATGCTGTATCTGCAATTTCGCAAGCTTTTTGTATGAAATCAATTTCTTGAGGCACCTTGATCATCCGAAGAGTCCTGAGAGAGAGTGGTTTTATTTCAGTGACTAGTTTTTTTATTGCCAAGTATTCCTTAACGCGAAGATCTTGTTCTTCAATACCGATTATTTTGAGTGCCTGTGTTTGTATTAGGCCTTTGAGAAGTTTTGTAAATGGAGCATCTGATCTTATTTCCTGGAGTGAAACATCTTGAAGATGTCGAACAGCTTGTATGTATCGACCATCGGTAAAAAGGTAGTTCTGTTTTATTGTAATCAACAGATAGGCCTCGCGTTCCGTATCTGAGAATCCAAAGTAGTTTGTGAGATAGGCTATATTTGCAGAAGAGGAGAGAAGTAGTCCTTCTATTTTTTCTTTCGTAAGTATTTCTCGTGTAGTATTAAGCATGTAGCCTAGCGCAGTGGCGTAATCTTCTTTCCACTTCCTGTTGATGGAGTTACTTCATCACTCGAGTTAAGCAGCTTATCGGGGATGACAATCTTGGGATTTGGTGGAAGGTCCGGAAAGATAAGTATCCGTGTCGCAACGACACGATTTCTTTCTTTTTTATCAGGAAAGCCAACAACAAGCGCATGTGTTCCTGTCTCAAGTTTCGTGAAACCTATCTTCGTAACCCCATCTGCTTTTGTGTAACTACTGGTTTTTGTGACTTTCTCAATATCGACGAGCAGATCTTTTTGATCTTCGGTTATGATTCGTACGGTAAAATCAGTACCGTTCACTTCAGCAATTGTTCCATTGAGGATAATAGGCATGTTCATGACCTCGACAAATCGTGCGAGGATTCGTTTTGACTGTTTATTATAAAGACCGATTGCAGAGACTTTGCTTCCTTTGGCTATATCAGAAATGCCAAAGGATTCTTTTTCGGAAGGGGATGAGAACTTGGTAATTTCATCAACATCAACATAGCGAAGTGTTCCATCTGCACTCTTTAAGGTTACTTGTGTATCTGAAACATCAGATACAATCCCTATAATACCTCGTTTGTCGACAAGTTTTAGCTGCGCTACGCGAGATGCAATTTTTTCTTTTAACTCTGAGATTTGTTCGGTCAGTGAGTCAGTCTTTTCTTTATCTGCGACAGTAGTTGATGGTTTGCTCGTCGGTGTTACGGTACTTTTTGTCTGCGCAAAAATGACCACAGGATTCAGTACGGTAAGAAGCAGCACTATGACTAGAATGATGTTTTTCTTCATATTAAAAACTTTCAGTCGTGTATGAAACAGTTTTTGTTACTGTTTTTTCTTCACCTGTTGGAAAGATTGCTGTTATCTGTATTTGATTAACGCCATCTTCCAGAAGTAGTGTAAGTGTGAAATTGCCATTTTGTGCCGGTGTTACGACCTGTTCGTCAGTATCTGAAGAAATGACGATCGTCGCATCAGGCGTTGTTTTTCCTGCAATAGTAATCGTTTTGGTACTGACAACATCTTCTTCTCGTGGACTTGTTATTGATAAGAAGTGGTTAGAATCTGGGGTAGGCGTTGCGACCGAAAGACCATTTTGGCGTTGTGTTGAAGGAGATACCGTTTTTGTCATTTGATAGACATAGAAAATTATGCCTGCTACTGCAAGCCCAATGACTACAGCGATAAATGAGAGAATGACTCGTTCTTTTTTCATTATATTGGTACATGACAGTAGTCCTGATATGGACAGAAGAATGGAGCTCTGTCAAGGTAGAAAGCTCAACTAGTTGTAGAATACCGAAAAAGAATCCTCTTGTCAAGAAAAATAGCCTATGCTAGGATGGGAAGGTGGAAATTGCAATTCTTCCGAAACATGCTTTGAAACTGAAAGGGAAACACACGACCCTCGTTGTCAATCCTTCAGATAAAGCTACACCATACTTAGCAGCAATTCTGTTAGGATCAAGTGTTAAGCCTAGTAGCGAAGATGGTGTTGTTATCAATGGACCCGGAGAGTATGAAGTTGGAGGAATAAAAATTTCCGGTATGAGAGAAGGCGGCGATGTTGTGTACTCCATGATCATCGATGGAGTCGGTATTCTCTTAGGCGAAACAGCTGCTATTGCAAAAACACAAGGGAAGTTAAAGGAAAATAATGTTGCGATTCTTTACACCTCAGCGGTAACAGATGCATCGCTTGCCACTGGCGTCGCAACACATGCAGTACTTTTTTATGGAGAAAAAGCTTCAGAAGTAGTACAAACATTTGCAAAAGAAAATGTGAAGACGATGCCAAAATACCAAATAACTTCAGAGAAACTTCCACAAGAAATAGAGACTGTCCTACTTTCTTAACAGTACAGCATACCAAGTATGGCCCAACTGAAAACTCTCCCACATAATGATGAAGCAGAACAAAGTGTCTTAGGCGCAGTTTTCATCGATAAAGACGCGATGAATATTGTTTCAGGAAAGTTGACTGCAAAACATTTCTATAACGATCTCCACGGCATCATCTTTGACGCCATGCTTAAACTTTTTGATGATAGAAAACCGATCGATCTGCTGACGTTGACTACTGAGCTTAAAAAAAGAAAGATATATGACAAAATCGGCCCGTCGTTTCTGACAGACTTAGTGAATGTCGTTCCGACAGCTGCTAACGTCGAGTCATACGTGCAGCTCGTTCGAGACGCATCTACGAAACGATCGCTCATCACCACGGGTACAAAAATAGCCGAGATGGGATTTGAAGAGCAGACAGAAATTAAAGAGGTTCTCGATAAAGCAGAGTCTTCACTCTTTGCCATTTCGCAAGGACACATTACTCGAGGGTTTGTTCCTGTCAAAGATACGCTTGCAGAAAGTTTTGACAGAATCGATGAGTTACATAGAAGAGGTGGAGGATTACGTGGTGTTTCGACAGGGTTTCTCGATCTTGATAACACATTGTCAGGATTTCAGAAGGCGAATCTGATAATTCTTGCTGCGCGTCCTGGCCAAGGGAAAACTGCACTTGTGCTCAATATGGCACAACACATTGCGGTTCATGAGAAAAAACCAGTCGGTATATTCTCACTTGAAATGAGTAAAGAAGAGTTGGTTGATCGTTTACTTGTGGGACAAGCAGATGTTGACGCATGGCGTTTTAAGACAGGAAAACTAACGGATCAAGACTACGTGAAACTCTCAGACGCGATGGGAGAACTAGGAGATTCACCAATTTTTATTGATGACACACCGGGACTGTCTCTTTCTGAAATGCGTAGTAAAGCGAGAAGACTGCAGCTTGAGCATAATGTCGAGATGATTATTGTCGACTATTTGCAGCTTGTCGATCCAGGAAGAAGGTTTGATAATCGGGTACAAGAGGTCTCGATGGTTTCACAAGCGTTAAAAAATCTCGCCCGTGAACTGAATATCCCGGTGTTATCAGCCTCTCAGTTATCACGTGCTGTTGAACATCGTGGAGAAAAAAAGCCGCAATTGGCAGACCTTCGTGAATCAGGAGCGATAGAGCAAGATGCGGATGTCGTCATGTTTATTTATCGACCAGATGCAGAAATAACCTCGTCAGCAATTCCTACCAAGCTTCTGATTGCAAAGCACAGAAACGGCCCGACTGGTGAGATTGACTTACTGTTCAGAGGAGATAGGATACGTTTTTACAGTATTGAAAGAACGAGAGCAGATGGACCAGTCGCAACAGCGTAAAGTCTGTAGTTTTAATTACTTTATTGCGCAAAGATTTGGTCTATTGTATAGTGATTGGTAATCGATTTTTTCGTATCCTACCTCTGAGGAAAAAAGAGGAACGAAGCCGCCGTCGTTAAAACATTGGCGGATGAAGGGAGGTGATAGTAATTATGGATCCAATGAACCCACAAGGACCAGGACAAAATCCGAATCCAAACCCAGCACCAACAAATCCAGGAGCACCAGGAGGAGGGGGAGTACCAGCTACACCACCACCATCAACACCTCCAGCTCCAGAGCCAGAACCGGGACCTGTTGTACCACCAGCGCCAAATCAGGCACCAGGTGGAGCACCAGCAACTGATGGAACAACTGGAGTGTAATTTACGTGAAGTCATTCTGAGGTCACCTTAGGCGACCTCAGGGTGGCTCCACGAGGTATTAGACTACCTCTCGAGGGAGTAATGAAGAAAGGCCTGCGCTAATATCGTAGGGGATTGTTTTACACAGCAATGCAATACTCTCAACACTATTTTTGTCTTCTCGTACAGAGGAAATAACCGTGACGTCATGTCCCACGTTAAGATTTGGAACTCCTGATATATCTATGGTTGTAATATTCATGCTTACTCGTCCGACAATTGGACAGACCTTAGTATTAACAAGCGTATAGCCGTTATTTGAGAGCCTTCTATCGAGACCATCGGCATAGCCGATCGGAAGAACAGCAATTGTTATATTTTTCTTTGCTACAAATGTTGCGTTGTAACCGATAGGATCTCCTTTTTTTAATGTTTTTATCTGTACGACTTTCGTTTGTAAACTAAGTACTGGTTTTAGCTCTTTGTTTTTTCCTCGGGGATCGACTCCATATAACGCTTTACCAACTCTGGCGATATTTCCTATCGCAGTATTTTTGGCAAAATTGAGGTAGCCGGCAGAAGCTGCAATGTGTTCATATCGAGGAAAAATGCCTTGGGCGTTGAGTATTGCTTTCGCTTTTTGGAAGTTTTGAAGCTGCTTGATCGTTTGCTGATTTGTTGGGTTTTCTCCTTGTGCAAAATGTGACATGAAACCAGTGATTCGGAGATGTGGAAACTGTTTTAGATTTCCTAAAAGAGTAGGGAGCAATCCTAGCCGGAATCCTTCACGGTGCATGCCAGTATCGACAAAGATATGAATAGTACTTCCTGGTTGATAGGTGTTAATTGCTTCTAATTGATGGTAATTGTACGTCGTGTAGGAAAAAGGGAATCTCTCATGCTTTATCTGTTCAGGATCGACATACCCCATGATATGCAATGGTGTACGAATACCATTTTTATAGAGCGTATACGCCTCTGAGAAACTGTTCACGCAGAAAAAAGGGGCATGAACAGTATCGAGTATGCGTGCGATTTCGACAAGACCGTGGCCGTAGGCGTTACTTTTTAGGACTGGTGCAATTTGTATTTGTGGATTGAGTGATTGGAGGTAGCGATAATTATGCAACAGATTTTCTCTCGACAAGAAAATGCGGTTGGGGGCGGATGTGTATGGAACATCAGTATAAGAGATGTGCGTGCTATGCATAGGTGGTTTTCAGTTGCGAATCTCGTGTGTGTCGTTCTACAGCAAGCATAATCAGTCGATCGATAAGTTCTATATAAGAGATACCACTTGCTTTCCACAATTTCGGATAGAGACTTGTTTCTCGAAATCCTGGAATGGTATTAATCTCATTAATAAAAATGTTATTTTTTTCGTCTAAGAAAAAATCTACTCTTGCCATACCTTCACAGCAAAGCGTCTGAACAGTTTTGATTGCCAGATCCTGCATCTGTTGCAGGAGTGGTTGTGGGAAGGGGACCGGAAAATGATACAGCGTATCACTGTCATCATAGTATTTAGCAGCGTAATCAAAAAATTCATGTTCGGGAACAATTTCTCCGATCAAGGACGCAATGGGTTTTTCATTTCCGAGAACAGAACACCATAATTCCTTTCCTTGAATGTATTCCTCAATAAGTATCTTATTGTCATAAGAGAATGCGTCTTGCACAGCTTTTTTGAATTGTTCTTCATTTTTCACCTTACTTACTGCAACTGAAGAACCTAAGTTGGCGGGTTTCACAAAGAACGGGAGCCCGAGGCTTTTTACAATCTTCTTAAAAGATATACTATCCTGATCGATTTTCTTTAAGGCAATAAATTTGGCTGTTGGAATGTTTGCGTCTCGAAGTAACCGTTTCGTCACGTCTTTATCCATGGCGATAGCAGATCCGATAACATCTGCTCCAACGAATGGTATGTGAGCGAGTTTTAAGAGTCCTTGTACAGTTCCGTCTTCGCCGTTTGGTCCATGCAGAAGGGGAAAGAGTACGTCGAGGTGTTCTCCGTTCTCAACAGAGTCCGTATGGACGAGTTGTTTATCGGCTGCATAGGGGAGAAGGGTTGCTTCTTTTGTAAGGAGATTGAGCGCTACTTTTTTAGGATCGTCTGGATGGGAGAGAAAGTTTGTTTCGTTTCCAAGATGCCATTGTCCTTTTTTATCGATACCGATAAGACAGACATCATATTTTTTTTTATCTATTGCGTCATAGACACTCTTCGCAGACAACAGAGATATCTCGTGTTCCGCCGACTGACCGCCAAATAAAATGCCGACACGAAGCTTCTTTTTCATAGAACAGAGCTTATCTAATAAGAGGAAAAGATGCAAAAAATATGCCAGTGAACAGACAGATTAGCTTCATTCTAGCCTCAAGCGAAAATTCGTCTAATACAGATAGACATTTGTCTCATTTGTGCTAAAATACGTCTAAATAGTATGGAAAAGATTATCGAGAACTCACTCATCATACTGGGCATTTCATCAAAAGAAATCAAATTTTTTCTCACCCTGTTCAAACTTGGACCGTCTACCATTCAAGAAGTGGTAAAGGCATCGCATCTTGAACGTTCAACTGCATATTTGATCGTTGACGCACTTATCGAAAAGGGATTCGTCACAGAAGATTTTAAACAGTATAAGAAGAAGCTCGTTGCCTGTGATCCGAAAGTCATTTTACGCATGATTGCTTCTAAAGAGCGGATCGTTCGTCGGCAAGAGATGGAGCTTGAAGAAAAGTTACCTGAGTTACAATCATTTTACCAAGCATCAGAGATACGGCCTCGCGTCCGTGTTTTTGAAGGCCAGCAAGCACTCCTGTCTATTTGGGAGGACGTTCTCTCAACGAAAGAAGAGATTCTTCTCTGGACGAATCAACAGACAGAGAGCACGTTTTTTACGAAGGAGTTTCATGAGAAGTTTATAGAACAGCGTATACGACGGAAAATTCCGATCCGGGCATTAGCAGTCAATAATGATCCTGGACGAGCGTTACAGCGAGAAGATGTTTCATCACTTCGTCAGTCAAAACTTCTCCCGATTCAGACGTCATTTGGATCAGAAACATATATCTATGATCAAAAAGTCGCAATTCTTGACTACAAAAAAGATATTATCGGTATTATCATCGAGAGTGAACCAATAGCTGCAACGCAAAGAGCGATATTTGAAGTGTCTTGGTCAATTGTGGAATAATAGCGTCCTATGCAAAAACGAGCTTTTCTTATTCACGGATGGGGAGGGTATCCAGAGGAGGGGTGGCGACCATGGCTTGGAGAGGAATTAATGAAACACGGAATTCAAGCAGTTGCACCTGCAATGCCAGATACGAACACGCCGCAAATGGATGCATGGACTGAACATTTAAGTAGTATAGTAGGGGAGCCAGATGAAGAGACGTATTTTCTCGGACATAGCTTAGGAAGTATCGCAATCCTGCGCTACTTAGAGACGCTTAAAGAAAACAGAAAAGTCGGCGGTGTTGTTCTCATTGCAGGATTTACTGATGATTTAGGAATACCAGAACTGAGTAATTTTTTTGAGAAACCGATTGCATGGGAGAAATTAAAAGAAGTATGTTCGAAGTTTATCTCAATAGAATCAGATAATGATCCATACAATCTAGAACCGTATAACGTGGTTTTTAAAGAGAAGCTTGATGCGGAAACAATCCTGGAACATAATAAAATGCATTTCAGTGGTGATGATGGGGTCACTGAACTTCCAGTGGCGCTTGCGTCTATACTAAAGCTTGCCTCATAGAGCTCTTCCAATTGATTTCCCCGTTAGATATAATCTCCAGATGGTAAATATAGAGCTTACACCGCGCGAAGAGAAGACATGTGGTAATAGAGGTGAGTATATCAAGCTTTTTGGCGGAAAGCCCGACATGGTCTATCTACTGGGAGGTGGATTAACAAAGACTCCTGAAGGAGATTATCAATTATCTGGGTATTTAAGTCCAAACCTTCACGGTCTCGGAGGAGGAATACATAGGATGGAGGCCGCTGCAAAAATAGCAAGTGTTTTCCCGACAGTTCCAATTATTTCTTGTGGTGGAAATCGTGGGGTTGATGACGCTGCTCCAACATCATATGCCGAGTTCGTGGCAATAGAGTTAGAAAACAGAGGAGTAGCAAAAGCGAGACTTTTTGAGATGAGTGATGTCTATACAACTTCAATGGAGTTAGTAAGTATTATCAAGACAGCAGGGAAGCTTGGGACATTGGGTTTTGACGAAGCACGGATAGTTGTAGTCACGAACGAAAATCATATCCCTCGCACAGAGCTTTCTTTTTGGACGCTTGTTCGTAACTATACAAATTTTTTACCAAAGAATAAGTATGATAATTTCGCAAAATTTCGTGAATCTTTCCTAGAAGATCTTACTCCCTATGCTCATTCGAATATACAGATTCTCTTTTCTGCTTGCGAAGACATCCTATCTATTGATGATCCTGCATTTGCTCAATACTACGAAGAGATAAAAAAAACCGATGCGTTTAACAGGCGGCAGGCACATGAGCTTCAAGGTATTAAGGATTTGATGGTATGGGCTAATTACAATAGTAGGATATAATGACAGGTATGAGACAGATCATTCTTGCTTCATCATCACCCCGGAGGAAAGAGTTGCTTCAGATGATCGGACTTTCTTGTAAAGTAATCGCTCCAAAGATCGATGAGAAACGAAATCCAAGACTGAAAATACGAAGTCAGGTTGAAGCAATTTCTCAAAAAAAGGCACAAGCTATAGCAGATAAACAATCTGATGCGATCATTATCGCAGCAGATACGCTGGTGGAAATACAGGGGGAGATTCTTGGAAAGCCCACAGATAGAGATGATGCGTTACGAATGCTCCACAAACTTAATGGGAAAACCCACACCGTCTGTACGGGTTTCACCATTATCGATACATCGTCAAAAAAACAAAGCACAAAATCTGAGGAAACGAAAGTTACTATGAGAAAGGTAACAGAGCGTGAGATGATGCAGTATCTTCAGAAAGATAAGCCGTTTGATAAAGCCGGAGGGTATGCTATTCAGGGAATAGGAGCCGTTCTTTTTGAGAGAATTGAAGGAGATTTCTTTAATATCGTGGGACTACCGCTCACGTCTCTTGTCACGGAGTTAAAGCGATTTAAGCTAGACGTTCTTTAGAAGGTGTATAGGTATATCCTGTTGAGAGTTTTCGATAAATGTATGCATTGGCGATCCATGTCAGAGGAATTGTTATAAACAGTCCAAGAATAAGTGCAACTACCCCCAGAATATTAATAAGCCCCAAAAGAAGTCCAAAAAGAAGAAGATTCCATTTATTACCTTTTGTTATCTCTCCACTTGCTCGGATAGCATCTGTTGCCGGAAGGCCTTTGTCGATGATAAAGAAATTATAAAATGAGTATTTAATCGAGAAAATAATACCTGGGACGAAAAGAAGCAAAAAGCCGACTAAGGTGATAAGGGTATAGATAATCGACCCGAGGAGATATCGAAGCACTTCTTTTCGAGAAGTATCATAGAGATCTGATGCCTTTGCTGTTTTTCCATCGACGACATGGAGGAGAAATCGTACCATGCCAATACTGAGAACCAGAGAAACGATAGCACTTGCTATACCCCCGGGAAGCGATGCAAGGTAGAGCGTGTCACGTGGTAAGGAAAGAGCAATATAGAATGTTGCAAACATTGCGTCCAGAACCCACTGGACGACATATGGTGCTGCGATGATAACAAGAGTAATACCAGCAAAGTAAAGAATATTACTCTTTACCTTTTCCCAGCCAAAATTAATTGCTTCTTTTTTCGAAAACGTAGTCATCACCTGAAGCGTACCAAGAATTTATAAGCTCGTCAAGGAGGATTCTCTCTGTGCCGCGAGAGCGAGTCGAACGCTCACGTCCTGTTATGGACAAAGGTTTTTGAGACCTTCGTGTCTGCCATTCCACCACCGCGGCATATGTCTAATCTTTGATTTTTAGGCTTCCATATTATATACTTGTACGCATGACGATTCAAGAAATCTACGATTTAGCAGTTGAAATGGGGATGAAAGCAGACCCTCGTGGTTTGTCCGATGTAAAAAAAGTGCTTCAAAGACGAAAGAAAGAATTCGAAGAACTTTCAGCAAAAAAGAAAAAATACTTTGATCCCGAAACACTCAACAATCCATACTCAGACTCACGAATGCTCTATGGTGATCCAAAAACATCGGTAAAGACACTCATGGCAGGTATCGATATGGAGTCAGGAGAAGTGGTTCTCGCTGATCGCTTGAGCGAAAAAGGGAAGAAAATTGATCTGCTGATAGGACATCATCCTGCCGGCCATTCATTAGCAAGTCTGCACGAGGTGATGGATCTGCAAATCGAAACGTTTTCAAAAGCGGGTGTTCCGGTGAATGTTGCCCATGCTCTTTTTCAGGATCGAATGAACTATGTAAAGAGACGCTTCGGACCACTGAATCACTCACAAGCTGTCGATGCGGCCAGGCTTCTTCAGATTCCCTTTATGGCGCTGCATACGATTTGGGATAATATGGGTGATGCGTTTATGCAGGAAACGATAAGTAAACGTCAGTTTGAAACAGTCGGCGAAGTGCTTGAAGTCATTAATGAGATTCCTGAATTTATTGAAGCAATAAAAGGAAAGGCGGGTCCTAGCATTGTTCTCGGATCAGAAAAGAGTAGAGCCGGGAAAATTGTTGTCAGCTTTACTGGTGGAACGAATGCTTCCAAAGAACTCTATATCGAGATGGCAAAAGCGGGAATAGGAACACTCGTTGAGATGCACGTACCAGAAGATGCCATTACAGAGCTTAGAAAGTTGCATATTAATGTCATTGACTGTGGTCATATGGCAGCCGATTCGATTGGAGCGAATCTTTTCTTTGACGCAGTAGAGAAGCGGGGTGTCGAAGTCATTCCATGTTCTGGCCTCATTCGAGTAAAGAGGAGTAAATAGCGATGATTGGTGTACAAGATCTTCGTGCAGGAACAACCTATGAAGCTGATGGACAGCTACTGCAAGTCCTCACCTACGAGCATATTAAAATGGGTCGTGGGAGTGCCACAATAAAAGTAAAAGTAAAGAATCTGAAGACTGGTGCTACTCTTGAGAAGAGTTTTATCAATAACGCTAAGGTGCAGGATGTTAATGTAGTGAAAAAAGAAATGCAGTATCTCTACAAGGATGACGATACAGCATACTTTATGGATCCTACTTCCTATGAACAATCACAAATTCCTCTTCGTAATGTGGACGGATATGAGTACCTGAAGGAAGGGGAGTCATTCTCCGTCAGCCTTTTAGACGGACAGCCTTTATCTGTCATGCTTCCACCAAAGATGGTTTTTAAGGTCGTCGAGACTGGTCCGGCGACGAAAGGTAACTCAGCAACGAATGTCTTTAAAGATGCAATTCTTGAGAATGGTATTAAGACGAAAGTTCCTCTTTTCGTCAATACGGGGAATAGTATCCGTATTGATACTCGAACGGGCGCGTACACAGAAAAAGCTTAGCGCTTTGCAACAAACGTTTGATCCATAACCTAACTGGAACAAATGGTACAAAGTAGTTAGAATAGAACGGCAGATGAAAAATATTTTTCGTGCATTTGGTGAACGCGCATTTCTCTACCTTTGGTTAGGCGAAATTTTTACCCAGATCGCGATAAACCTCTTCAACTTTTTTCTTATTCTCATGGTTTTCTCCCTCACGAAATCAAATACTGCTGTCTCGATTGTTGTGCTTACCATTACCGTGCCTGCGATACTGTTTGGAGTTCTTGCTGGCGTCTATGTCGATCGTTGGAATAAAAAGAAAGTTCTTTTTACGGTCAATATCCTTCGTGCGTTTCTGTTAATTGTTCTCGCGCTCTTTCATACCAATATTATTGCTATTTATGTTATTTCGTTTCTTATTTGGCTTTTAACGCAGTTCTTTATTCCTGCTGAGACACCGTTAATTCCACTGATTGTAAAACAGAAGTTGCTTCTTTCTGCGAATGCGCTTTTTGGCCTTGGCATTTATGCATCAATTCTTATCGCTTATGTTCTGTCAGGACCAGTCATTATTTACTTTGGTAATGTACAAACGCTTTTTCTTTTAGCAGCGATGCTGGTGATTGGCGCAGTTATTCTTTCATTTATTCATATTGAGGAAGATCCAAAGAAGATTAAGCCGATTCGTGCCACAGTCACACGAGAAATTCAACGTGCATTGACGTTGATCTCAGGATCGAGAGAGATTCATCATTCCTTATTTTTACTCGCCCTTTCGCAAATTCTCATTCTTATTATCGCTGTTATTGCACCTGGGTATGCCAACGACGTTTTACGTATTCCTGTTGAGCAGTTTCCCTTTCTTTTTGTCGCCCCTGCTGCACTTGGCGTCGTCGTTGGTGCTGTAGTAATCACCAATCTTTTTGAAAATGCGTCAAAAGATAAAGTAATCAATGTTGGATTATTTCTTTCAGGCATTGCGATGCTGATTCTTCCTTTTGGATCCAAGATTGTGGCAAAACAAATCGTTCAGTCTCTCAATACATATCTTCCAAATATTCTTGACATAAACAGTATTCATATCGTCGTTTTGATAGCCTTTTTACTCGGATTTGCAAATGCTCTTGTATTCATTCCTTCAAACACCATACTGCAGGAAAAAACAGTCGATGAGTTACGAGGAAAAGTGTATGGTGTTATTAATACCATCGTTGGTATCTTTTCATTGATTCCGATTATCGCTGTTGGAGGTCTCTCTGATGTGTTTGGTGTTGCTCGCGTCATCGTTGGGATCGGTATTGTCTTATTGGTAATTGGCATGCTTCGCGTATTACGTATTATTTAAAACGATGATTATTTACACGGTAGCTCTCTTTTTTTGTTTTCTGATGTTTCTTTTTGTACTGTATGTGACAGCAAAAGAAGATATTGTTTTTATCAAACGAAATATCTCTTTGGAAATGATCTATAACGTTGCGTTTCTTGGTACCCTTATAGGGATCATCTCTGCACGTTTTTTGTATGCTTTAGGGAATTTGCAGGGTGGCGTGTTTCATCCCATTGGGTTTTTTCTGTTGTTTCATCGTCCAGGGTTGTCCTTAATTGGTGGCATCTTAGGAGGATTTTTATTTCTCTTTTGGCATGCCTACAAAAAGAAGTATCCGCTTGGGAGACTCTTTGATTATTTTTCACTTGCACTACTCAGTGTCATGCCTTTTGGTTTTTTCGCGAGCCTTTTTTTAAGTCAGCAGATTAATTTTTTCCAAAGTATTTACATGCCAGTTATTTATCTCATTTTATTATTTCTCCTGCTTCGTTTTCTGTATCCTCTTTTTCTCAGAGGAGAGATGGGAAATGGTGTAATTGGTAGTATGTTTCTGTTAACCTTTGCGTTTATTACCGTCGTTACTCATTTCGCAAATAATCAAAAAGGTCTTATTTTCTTTTTAGGACTTGAGGACTTTGTAGCGATTGGTATCGTTATCGGTTTTTTAGTCTTTCTTATTAGACAAGAACGTTCAAACAAGAAAGTACACAGGTAATATATGGACCCTCGTATTATATTTGAAGATCAAGCACTGCTTTGTATCGATAAGCCTTCAGGGATGACGGTAAATCGTTCTGAGACAACAATACATGAAAAAACAGTTCAGGACTGGGCTGAAGGATACTTGGGAATTACAAAAGAATCACGAGTACCACGGGCACCACAGATATCACCCGGGGATGGTGTAACTGAAGAGTACGACCCACTCGATGCATTTTATGAACGAGCCGGAATTGTCCATAGGCTCGATAAAGAAACATCAGGTCTTTTGTTAATCGGAAAAACAGAGGAAGGTTTTTTAGGTTTGCAGAAACAGTTTAAAGAGCGAACGATGCAGAAAACCTATATTGCCTTGGCACACGGGAGATTACTGCCGAAAACAGGCGAGATCGAGGTGCCTGTTGGGAGGCTTCCTTGGGATAGGCATAAATTCGGTATTGTCGCAGGAGGAAGGGAAGCGGTGACACAATACACAGTCCTACGGTTTTATACTCGTACAGACGACAAGCAGAAAGAACCGCTATCACTCGTCGAATTATTTCCCAAGACAGGAAGAACGCATCAGATTCGTGTCCATCTGAAGTATAGTAATCATCCTATTTTTTCTGATCCGCTCTACAGTGGACGAAAAACGATGCGTAAAGATAGACAGGCGCTAGCAAGACTGTTTTTACACGCAGCAAAACTGACCCTTATGCATCCAGTGACACATTTGCCATTATCCCTTGAGAGCGATCTACCATCTGATCTCGCTGTCTTTGTTGCGAGTAGACTGGTAGAAATTGAATAATGGAACGATTTCTTATACTATAGAGAGTGATCGGAGGTGATTATATGGGAAGCTTAGGAGGCTTTTATAAAGGAGAAAAGAAAAAACAGAAGAAAGGAAAAGACAGTAAACAACCGCTTATGTCTTCAAGTGCACCTGTTTTTACTCTTCCCGAGGTAATCATTAAGAAGAAGAACGAAGGCTAAACTTTATTCCTGCTCATGAGAATAAAAAAATCATCCAATAAACCGAATAGTCTGCGGACGTTACTGCTTTTTTGTAGCGTTGTCTTTTTCTTAATTGTCGGATCGTTAACACTGAAAACGGTTAATGTGCTTCGTGTTAGTCGATACGATGGGGAGCATAAATTTACCATGGTTATCACGGGAGAGAAAACGACGCAAGTCCTCTCGCTAGACCCCAACAGTAAGAAAATAAACCAAGTACTTTTCCCGAAGCGTATTGATCAACGTAACCTCGTACAAAGGTACGAAATTCCTGTTGATGCCTATGCGAAAGTTTCGGAAGCAATTGCAGAGGAAAAAAGGCCGGGAGAACTCTTTAAAAAGCTTCTCGTCGGTATTCAAAAGAAAGAGACGAATGCGACAAGTATCGATATGGCCAGACTTTGGTTCCTAGCAAAATCCGTTGCTGATTCAGACATAACGACAGAGTCAGCTTCTGATACCAATGTATCATTCCCTGGCTTTTTTGCTGATTCGACTATCGATAATGAAAATGTAACAATCTCCATTGTGAACGCATCTGGTATCTCGGGTCTTGGGACACGTCTTGAGCATTTGATAACAAATACCGGTGCAACGGTAGTTTCAGTGACAACATCGCCGACGAGTAAACGAACATCTTCTATTGCCTATAGTGATGATTCCTATACGCTCAAGAAGGTAGGTCAGTTACTTGGGTTCTCAAATGAGAAAAAGACAGAGCAGGGAATAGCTGATATACTCATAACGATCGGTGAAGATAGTGCCGATCCGAAACAGTTCTAATGTTTATTGCAGTTGTTATCGGTATAGCTCTTTTTTCAGTTCTCTTAGCGCTTCGTTCGTTAAAGCATGCTCAGAAAGTAGAAGAGATAGGGAAGGTAAAAGAGGAGCTTAAAACGAGTAGAGTTGTCTATCAGAATTCTTCTGAATCATCTGGGTCAGATTTATCATCATCGTCATCATCCTGATCTATCCTCTTTCCGTTTGCTTTTAGATGACTATTTGAATCGATCAGTAGTTTTGATTTTTCCCCACTGCCAAATGATGGTTGATTCTTAAACCGAAGTGATCGCTTCGTTTCTTTCACAAAAACGTGGAGTTTATGATTATCTGCATTTTTTACATACGCTTCATATTTATTGCCACCATTCATAAATTTAATCAAACGTTTACTTATGTCATCAGGAAGCATACCAATATACTGTTTTTCGCCTGATAGCAGAAAAATCTTCATCCTTTTTACAACGATTTGGAGTTCTTCTCCTGAGTGAAGCTGGGAGAGTATTTTTTGCTCAGCGAGATTAATGACTTCAATCATCTTTGTTTTTCCCGGTTCTTCAATAAAGATATTGTTCATAGCAATAGGGGGCATTCCGTTCATTGGTTTCTTTCCTGTTGCTCCGCCAATCCGTTTTAAGTTTCTCAAAGCGATCGGATTTTGGTTGTCCAGATTAAGTACTTTTTGGTAAAGATGTTTTGCTTCTTTGACGTTACCTAAACTCGCATGAGCAAACGCAAGACGGTTCAGTGTATCGATATCTTGAGGATCGTCTTGGAGGATCATTTGATTAAGGGTAATTGCGCTGTTCCAGTCACCTGTTAAGGCTGTTTGTATAGCTTGCGCTTTTAATGGTGTCATCTGGGGATCGTAATGCCTTTCTGGCAATTTGCAGTTAGCAAATTTATTCGTCATTTTAGAAAGTTTTGTTGCAAAAGTCAAGCAAGAAACGTTATAATAGGCTTCAGAAAAGAGTAAATAATAACCTATAGTATATGAGCGGACATTCAAAATGGTCTACTATTAAAAGACAAAAGGGCGCAGCTGATGTAAAGCGTGGATTAGCATTTACCAAATTATCAAACGCTATTACGGTTGCGGTAAAGCAAGGCGGGGGAGTAGGAGATCCTAACTCGAACTTTCGTCTACGGTTGGTAATCGATGCGGCAAGGGCGGCGAATATGCCAAAAGATAATATCGAACGAGCAATCCAACGAGCAGCGGGGAAGGCCAATGCTGATATGGAGGAGATTGTGTATGAAGGATTTGGTCCTGGGGGATTTAGCATTATTGTTGAAGCAATTACTGATAACAAGCAGCGAACAACACCGATAGTAAAAAGTGCTTTTGAAAAAAATGGGGGATCAATTGGGACTCCAGGGAGTGTGTCATATCAATTTCAGCAAGCAGGTCAAATACTACTCGGGAAAAATGGAAAGTCATTTGATGATATTTTTAATCTCGCTGTGGAGAATGGGGCAGAAGATGTCGAAGATGGAGGAGAAGTAGTTCTTGTTTACACCAAGCCAGAAGAGCTTGCTGCGGTTCGAGATAGCATGCTACGAACCGGAGTTGATATCCAGAAAGCAGAGCTCGTGAGAAAGCCAATTCATCATCTTCAAATCGAAGATCGCGAAGTGGCAAAGAGAGCGCTCGCATTTATGGAGAAGATCGAAGATCTTGAAGATATCCAACAAGTATATGCCAATTTTGATATCCCAGAAGAGTTAGTAGCATAACGACACCGCTCATCGTTTCTCAACATGAAGGCAACTTCAAAAAAAAATACATTTCAGTTTCTGAAGAAACATATCCATACGTCAAAGACGGGGAAGAAAGCCCTTATTTTTGTTTTTGATAAACGTCAGAAGTTTGTTATTTCTGTCGGGCTGTTGGCCATCGGATTATTTTTAGCAGAATTTCAGTTCGGAAGATCGGGAATTATTATTCCTCTTTTTCTTGCTCTTTTTACTAATATACTGTTTTACTGGGCTGTCAAAGACGATCTCCAAGATCAATCCTCGTATAGTGTTTTTATTATGCCGACTTTTTATAGTTTGGCATTTGGACTTTTTTATTCGTTAGTTCCTGCAAACCTTCTTGTTCGTGCGTTTGTCACAGGACTCTATGCATTCGGACTCTACTCGTTATTTCTCAGTCAAAATATTTTTATCGTCGGAGCGATACGAACGATTGCGCTTCTTTCGGGGGCTCGGATTGTGTCGTTTGTGATCACCCTTTTGGCTTTTTTCTTTCTCACCAATATAACCTTTACGCTTCATCTCGGTATGGTGCCGACGCTTCTTATCATGTTTCTTTTTAGTTATCCAATTATTTTTCAATCGCTCTGGACCTATACGTTACAGGAGAAAGTAAATAAAACACTTTTTCTCTGGTCGTTTGCACTTACTCTTTGTATCATCGAAGCTGCAGCGGTTTTGTGGTTTTGGCCTAGTAGTCCGACGGTAATAGCACTTTTTCTCGCTGGATTTTTCTACACGATTGTTGGTTTATCACACGTTTGGTTAGAGCGCAGATTATTTAGGGGAGTACTTTGGGAGTATGTCTGGGTAGGAGCGGCTGTTTTTTTCGTTCTTCTTCTCTTCACGCCATGGGGTAAATAGCTTCGGAAATATATCATTTATCGATTTTTATCGAACAAAATTTTCTTTCTAGTCAGGCGGGGTGGAGGAGAGGGTAGGGGTATATGATAAGATGAAGAGAGAAGTAATCAAAGCTAAATGATATAGTTTGATACATTTAGGTAAATAATTATAGGACTTATCCAGGCTAAATGTGGATAACTCATGGGTTTTCACGTCTTTTTACCTCTACTTTTCACACGATCTTTCTTCCAAGTAGAGCTGAGCGACGATACGGTAATGCGTAATTCAGTAGTGTATCAGGTTGAGAAGTAGAAACACCAAAGGTATACCAGGAGGTTACACTTCATTCTCTTTGGTCGTCCAGAAACATATGTATTTGAAAAAAAGTAGAACAAATAAACTTGCGAGATTTGAAGCTAAAACATATTAATTAGCTTATTAAATCAATCTAATCGAATGTTGTAGAGGAATATGCTGTTTCATGCATTTTTGAAGCTAAAATAATTAAATTAGATTGATTTGACAGTCTAAATGAGAGTCTGCTCAAGTCCCTAGAGGAGAGAGTTGTCCTCGTATACGAGTATCTATGCGATAGTAAGTATCGACCTATGAGCGGGTCATGATACCCCAGAAGAGTGAGCGCATGTCATGTTGTTGTAGCGCAGTACACTTCACCTCCGCATGGATGTCTCCATGAGAACGTCGATGAAATACTTGTTCTTCAACCTGGAAAGGAAGCTAACTGTGTTACGTCGCACAATAATACTTTTACGACGTGTTCCAGGCTGATACCTTGGGGAGGACCCCAGAAATCGTTTCCTTATTGTTACCTATTAATCTCGTTTTTATGCTCATAGGTAATCTGTGCCACAGCCGCAGTATCCTCTCTGCGCTAACCCAGCTAGTTCTTGTCCTACTCCCTACTATAGGGTACGTTGATCATGTGAAGTATCTTATTATTAGCTTTCTTGAGGCTATTTATGCGTGAAGTCGGGCTTCTCCAGTCGTTTCACCGATAGAGGACCGCATTTCACATTTTCTATCCGTTTTTCGCTGGCATTATTTCTCATAAATTATGTACAGATGACTACTCGTACATCACCTATCATTAACGTGGCTTAAATCGAATTGTAGAGGCTTGTAGCTGAGCCTGTTTAAGACTCATCCTAAATGTTTTAAAAATGGAGTTGGAACAGGAATCGGAGCAGGTGTTTTTATTACCTCCTGTGTTTTGACTACTGTCGGTGTCGCAATATAGATAACTCCATTTGTATTCTCAGGAAGTGCTTGCGGGAATGTTAGTGTAGGAGATGGTTCGATAGTTGCAGGAAGTGAATTTGTCATTAAAGCGAAATTCTCGTCATGAGATGTATTGTCACGAATAGCAGCGATTGTAGCTACTGCTACTAGTACTGTACCGATAATAATTCTTGATCTGGAAATCTTATTTTTTCGTGGTGAGGTTTCAGATTTATTAGACGGTTTGTTTTCAGATGGCTCAAAATGAAAGCTGTAATTATGGTTTGGTAGCTGCTCATCAAGAAACAGCGTATAAAGCTGTTGTGCTTCTCTATTTGCCATACTCGACTGGAGGAGAGTGTGCTCCCCTACCCTAGTACATTATAGGACATTAATAAAAAGGAGTAAAGTGTTAGTGAAGAATTCCAGTAAGGCTTATGTTGCCTAATTTGAGTCAGCCGTTCGTTTTAGTACGAAGGTTCTGGAAGGCATACGCTCCTAGAGGAACAAATATTTTTTGATCAGGCCCAGGTGTGCCAAGCACGCTTACCGGGTTTTTTTGTACATCACATGGAATACCCCAAATAGTCTCGTTAGCGATGCCACTATTCGATTCGACACGCCAGGATGTGTCCATAAAAGATCTTAAATCGTCATCAACAATTACAAGTTTTTCACCTATAACAGGAATAATATGGGTAAACCCCGCATTATTTGGATCGATGCCAAAAAATATTTCACTACTTGTTGGATTTTTTGCGCACATTAGGTGTTTCATTCCATCATCAACGAAATCTGTTACTCGAGCAGTTACAGATGATCTGAAGGCTACTCCTTCAACTTGAAGCTGTGGTACGGGTATTGCTTGTGGTTCCGTATCTACATGAATTGTTGCTGATGGACTGTCAGCAAATGCTATACTTACAAACTTTCCAAAGTTTTCAGATAGTGGTTCAAGAGGTGGATACTCGAAATTAGTTGGTTTATTTGCTTCTTGAGCCGCATGTTGTGTGTCTCTGAACTGTTTTTTTAATGCTTGAGCAGAGGCATAGGCACCGACATAATATGGTGCCTCATGAGCAAGTACTCCTCCAGTAACAAGTGCAAGTCTTCCAGCACTTTTTAGAACGTTTCTTCTGCTTCTCGTTCTTTGACCTAGTTCACGTTGCTCCATGGATACGCTTATCGTAGTATATTTCTGAGACTATGTCTAATGAAGAATTCCTGTAAGACTGTATGGTGGTTCAGTTGCTAAGACTTTCTCATTAAAGATTTTCCCATCTTTTTCATCAATCAAATCAAGGATTTTGATGTATCGATAGCAAACGGCGTTTGTCCATCCGAATCCAAGGTACGCTGGATACCAGAAGCTTTCTGGTTTTTCGCCAGTTTTTGAATCAAGTTTTTCAAGTAAAAAGCCGTATTTCTTAAAGACATTGGCATGCGCCTTGACTGATTTTCTCATTATACGTGCAGCATCTTCGACGAATCCATAGCGAAGGAGTCCTATGACGGCGAGATACTCAACAGGAGCCCAGATATGTGGGTAGTCCCATTGTTTCGGGCGCATCAGTGCTTCGATAGAGAGTCTGAATGCCTCTGGAACGTGATCGAAACTTGGTGTTGTCGGCATCGACTCTTTTGCAGTAATCGTTAATCCATGCTCGGTTTCAAATTTCGGCAGATTCTCTTTTACCCGTTTTGCTTCTTCGTAGGTTGCTAGTTTTGCCCAGAGAGGAACAAACCCAGCGAGTGAGTAAAATTCGCTTTGCAGATTGTTTGTGTAGTCATAATCGAAGAAAAATCCTTTTTTCTCATTCCACATAAACTTTTTCATAAGCTCATGACGCTTTGTCGCACGATCTTCCCAGTATTCTTCATCGTCTTTCTTGCCTAAAATGTTTGCTGTTTTTGCAAAGTCTTTCTCATACTTATGCAGGTACGAATTGAGATCAACGGGAAGAAAATCATTGCAGCGATTATAAAATCTCGTCGTGAAATCCCATCCAGACTCGCGTTCAGAGGTGAGGGCGTAGCCGACATCCCGATCTCCATATCTACTTAAACCAAATTTCTCTACTTTGTGTCGATAGGTTTTACTATCTTCCCAGACCTGCCAGTACTCCTCTTTCGCAACATTAATGTGATTCTCAAGCCAGTGCTTGATGAATGGACTTTTTCCGTACTCGGTTGTACCTGAGCGCTGCATCGCATAGTAAGCGTCAAAGATCATAGATGAAAAGAATGGAGGCTGAGAGTGTCCTAAGAATGCCCAGACACTCGCATTTGGGATGATGCCAAATTGATTAAAGAGGTAGACGAAGTTATCGACTATTTCAGGAATGACCCAGTCTCTATCAGTAGCGATAAGACCACGCATCATAAAGAAACTGTCCCAGTAGAACATAGCTACCCGCCAGTGCGATGTGGCTACTGGCAGAATAAAGGTATTTGGAAGCGGGATGACATGCGAATCGTGCTGACTATCTTTCGGATCGCGAATCAGCTGATTCCAGTAATTATCGATAAACCCCAAGAGGTCTTTATGTTCTTCAGTTAATGTCATTGTATAGCTCTACCTTTTCTATAGTAGTATATCGCATTATTGTTTATCAAGCATGACAAAAAGCTGACGAGATTCAGCCAATAATAGCTTGCCAATCGTCTCTAAACCGAGCAATTCCTTTGTCGGTAAGCGGGTGTGTAATGTTCAGGTCACCCTTCTCTATTACTTCGAAAAATCTGTCAAAGGACTGGATATCGAGGAGGTCTTGTGGTGTCCAGTACGAAAGAGGCTGCAGTAGTTTCTCTTCTTCTTCGTGTTGTTTGTAAAAGTATGCTTTGTAGACCTTTCCTGGTGCAGTAATGAGTTCGACCTGATCTTCGATCATCGTTTCCATATGCTTCATACTTCGAAGCGAGGATGCAAGCATCCAGATGGCTAAAGGAGATTGTGGAAGCTTAAGAAAAAAAAGTTTTTTGATCTTCATACCATTTTCGACAAGCGAGAGGCCGTCTTCACCGATATCATCGAGTCGTCCGATAAATGGTGAGATAAACGGTGGTTGAAGATCTTGTGTTGGCCCGAATTCTTTCTGCGAGATTGCTTCGTGAAGACAAATGGCGAAGATTTGTTGCTGTGAGAACACTAGCGTGTTATTAATACAGATACTTTCTTTTCGGAGTTCTGTTCGCGCTCGAAACCCCTCAATCGTCGTCGGAAGCTTGACGACTACTCGCTCATGCCATGATGCGATCTCTTTCCCCTGCTCTATCATCTGAGAGGCTGTTGTTTTTTCATCGGCGTATACTTCTGCTGAGACTGGGCCTGGGACTAGTGTGAGTATCTCAAGGACAATCTCTTTTTGCAGTCTGAAGGCTTCATCTTGTGAGATTTTTTTTCCGGCGAGCTTTTTTGCAATAAGAGACGGGTTCGTTGTAGCTCCCCAGATTGATGTACCATGTTCCTTTGCCAATGCTTGTATTTCTTTATACTCTTCAGGATCACCGCTATCGAGGAGAAACTTTGTGACAATCTGCATATAGCTATTGTACGGAACTCTTTTTATTTGTCAAATCAATATTGTTAGAAAAGCAGTAGCATGATATGCTAAAGATAATGTTTAGTCGAAAATTCTTAACAATACTTCTTTTTAACCTCATTATATTGCTGATTGTTCTCTTCGGATTACTCCTTTGGACGAATCGTCCTTCTGCGAGTCCATTTACAACGCGGATGAGTCAACAAACGGTCATTAAAGAACTGCGTGCGCTGAATAGGTATGAAACCGCAGCGTTTACCATAGAGAAAGTTATTGATGCCGGGACAAATGGCAATATCTTCAAACAGCTTCTCTTTGGTGATAAGATTCTTCTTATCGCTCATGGTGAAGTTATAGCTGGATTTGATTTCAGTACTCTCGCAGATGACGCTATTACCGTCTCAGGGTCTGATATTCGACTTACCTTACCTGCTCCGGAAATACTGCTTACTCGCCTAGATAATAAAGAAACAAGAGTTTATGACAGACGACGAGGGTTACTCAATCAAGAGAATAAGGATCTTGAGTCTGAAGCACGCTTAACGGCAGAAGAAGCGATTGAAGCGGCAGCCTGTACAGGTGGTATTCTAAACGAAGCTTCGAAAAACGCCAGATCAAATGTGACTGCTATTCTCAAAACAGCTGGGTTTACTACGGTAGCGATAGAAATTCCCGAGGGCTCCTGCTAGTGACGTCGTAAAAGAAAATATAGCTTTCTGTTCTCCGACACGTTGACTTCTCTCTTTTCTTCAGATAGAGTATTTCTATGACTCCTGCCCTACCCCAATTGATCGATCAGTTTCTTGAATACTTAGAGATAGAAAAGAATTGTTCGAAGCTCACCATTCGAGATTATCGCCATTATCTTGAAGTCTTCGTCCGTTGGTTTGATCTCTATCAAAAAGGGAAAACTGTCGCTGACCTGAATCTGGATATCATCAGAAAATACCGTGTGTACCTTGCAAATAGGATAGATATCAAAGGTGGTACGTTAAAGAAAGTCACCCAAAACTATTATGTTATCGCGCTTCGTTCTTTTCTTCGTTATCTGATTAAAAATGATATTAAGACGCTTGAGCCATCAAAGATTGATCTCCCAAAGACCGAGAGTCGATCGCTCAAATTTTTAGAACGCGATCAGGTCGATCGCTTAGTGACTTCAGTTGATACCTCAAAAGAAGAGGGACTTCGTGATCGTGCGATCTTAGAACTCCTTTTTTCCACTGGGCTTCGTGTCTCAGAATTGGTGAGTCTCAATCACGATAAGATAAATCTTGAAAGACGAGAGTTCGGCATTATTGGAAAAGGCGGCAAAGGACGAATCGTTTTTATCTCCGAGCGTGCAGCAGAGTTCGTCGATATGTATCTTAAGAAACGAAAAGACGTGTTCAAGCCATTATTTATTCGCTACTCAGGAGCTGTTATTGAAGATGAGGGCGGAGAGAAGATGCGTTTGACTGCTCGAAGTATCGAGCGGATTGTTAAAAAATACGTTCGCATTGCGCGTCTGCCTGTAGACGCGACTGTGCATACGCTTCGTCACTCATTTGCCACCGATCTTCTGACGAATGGTGCGGATATACGATCAGTCCAGGAAATGCTCGGACATAAGAATATCGCCACGACACAGATATACACGCATATTACGAATAAGCAACTTCGAGAGGTTCACAAAAGCTTCCACTCAGGGAATAAATAGTTTAAGCCGCTGTTTGCAATGTGTCAGAGAAAAGAGGCAGAGGCGGTTGTTCATAATGTACCAGTTCATTTACTCCTTTTGCTCCCTGCACGATCTCACTAGGATGGTAGTAAGAAGGCTCATCAGGAATTCCCGTTCTTATCCATTTTGAGATGTTTGGAGAATTTGGATTTCTACGAATAAGCTCTCTCATTCTTTGGAGATCCGATCCGTCATTAATTGTATGAAACATCTTCGCTACACCGGGTTCTCCAAATCGTACATTTAGCATTGTATGTCCTGATTTATCTTCGCGTTTTGAAAAGGTAAAGCTGACTGGAAGACCTACTTCTGCAAGCCTCATTGAGAGGACGTATCTAATATCCTGAGAAGACTGAGGAACACGGATAAAAGAAGGTTGTGTCTGGTTCTCAACATGAGAGGGTCTTACTTCCGTTACCATGTTAGGCGCATTGTAAAATGGATGAGGATGTTTGTCAAATGGGATTAGAGTGTTTCGTAGAAGAGAATGATGGTGACGCGGACGGTATTTTCACCTGGTTGGAGATTCGTCGGTTCTGATACCTTATTTTCTACTGCTGAACGTGAGTCCATCAGCATAGGTGGCTGCTGGGGTGTTGAAGATTCCTGGACGTTGATGATACGTCCCAGTCGAACACCTGCTGCCTGAGCGATACTTTGTGCTTTACTCTTTGCTTTCTTAATCGCTTCACCTCGAGCCTTGGCTTCCAGTTTTTCTCGTTCTGTGTCATCGATAGTAAAGCTGACTCCAGAAACGACATTTGCTCCATTTGTTGTTGCAGCGTCTAATGCCTTATTTGCTTTCTCGATGGGAGATGTTTTCACTTCGAGATTTTGCGATACGGTAAAACCTTTTGGTGTTTGCGTTCCATTCGCATAGTCATACTCAGGGTTCACGCTAACATTGGTTGTTTTTATATTCTTTTCTTCCACACCAAGGCGTTTCATCTCTGCAATGATCGCATTTGCTGCTTTATTAACTTGCTCTTTTGCTGCTTCAACTGTGGGAGCGTTTTTTGTCACTCCGACAGTAAAGGTCGTGGTGTCTGGAATTGCCGTTGCCTCCCCTTCCCCACTGGCGGTGAACATATCTGTCTTCGTTGTGGTAATGCTATTAATGCTTAATGGAAGTGGTCCGAAAAGCTTTGCAAAGACATAGACTAATATGAGGATAAAAAGAACAGTAAAGAAAGGAGTTCGTAATTCGCGGAACATGTACATAATGTACAGTTTTATTGACAACATGTCAATAAATATCCTTGCTTGTCAAGGCTTTTGTACTATCTATTATTGACATGTTATAGCTCTTTTGTTATTCTCCAGGGGAACTTGGACGATGAATCCGGGTAAATATACGCTATCCGATTTTTGTCTCCTCGTTCTTCACATAGTTTCCGCTGAGTTATCGGCCGAAATTGTACTTTAACAATTAAGAAAGTTTTAACGATTGCTTTATGTCCTTTGCACGAGGTTGTGGGCCGAAAGTCCCGATACGAATCGAGATTTTCAGCCCGCAGTCTCTCCTGCTTGCCCTTGGTGTTGTCAGATACAACATCCCACATTTCACCCTGGGCGGGACGGAAGCAAGAGAGAATGCGGACCTACCGGTCGCACGTTCAGATCCCTGCAGAAGGAGATCATCGCATGGCAGAGAAGCCAGTTCCTACTCGAGATGAACTCGAGGACGCCATCATGAACGCGCTTTGTGACCCAGAAACGGGTTGCGAAGGCATGGGAAATAAGAGGAGCAAGATCCAACCTGAGCACGACCTGCTCGACGACTGGAATCTCGATTCCTCATCCATCGGCGAAGCCCTCGACACCCACCGCGCCGCGTTAGGCCTGGTCGCCGAGGATCTCGATCCGTCGTTGCGTGAAAACGCTCGAACGCCCCGCTTGATCGCGGAGATGTTTGTCGACGCGTTCGGGAGAAAAGTCGCCGCATAGGCGATCTGCTTGCGGGAGAGTACCGTTCCCTCTCCCCAAGCGACAGTTTTCTGTTGCTTGAATACTCATATGTTGAGACTTTCTTTTGCTCCGCGGAAAATTAGGGCGTTTTTGACTGATTTAGTCAATAAGTGGTAACTGTTTAGTAGTTTTTTTGCAACTTTACAGTTGCTCCTTTTTCTCTATTTCTATATAGTCACCAACGCCCTTTTTCTTTTTTAGAAAGAGAAATTAAAGAAGATAAGAAGACCTTATGCTGCTGCTCTCCACTGATGGGCAATGACTAATGGTGGCCCATCGTCGTTTTCCTGAGGGTAGACTATTGATTCTTTTTCTCCTTGAAACATACTGCGATTCATATTAATGATTGTCGGAAGATTTCCAAGTTCAGCAATATTCGTTATACCGTCTCTGTTCATTTGTTCTAAGACACGTCTCATACTGACTGGTTCAGTCAATTGTCGAAGAAGTTCTTCTTCGATTGCTTCAGCTGTTGTTATAGACGAAGCATCAGTGATACCGATAAGTCGTCCATTTACGGGGTCTCCAATGTTTGCCCTTTTAATTGCCTCTCGATACATCGCTGCTGCCGGCTGCATAAATCGAGAGTGGAATGCACCGCCAATACTCAGCTCCCTAACCTTTTTTGCAGCATCAGTTCCGAGAATCCCAGATAGTTTAGCAATGGCATCCGCAATTTTTCCCCTTGCACCACCATAGACACGCTGTTGATCGGAATTTTCAAGACAAAGAGCTAAATCAAATTCTTTCATTACATCCTCAACCATTTGTTCATCAACACCGGTAAGTACCATCATAGAAGACGGTTCAATCGCATTTGCCGTTTGGGTTGCGTCACCGCGTGCTTTTACCAGTGTGAGAATTTTTTCTGCATCTGCTGCTCCTGAAAATGCAACTGCGGTAACAAATCCAAGACTCAAGCCAGTATATATACCAGCATTTATAGGTACATCTATTTCCTTAAGTGCTGCCTGGCGAGCAAGAGCATCTGCAACAATAGCCGGTTGGGTGATATCCGTTTCTCCGAGTTGCTCCTTAGTTCCACCTCGGACGATTGGAAGGAAGTGAGGACCAATGATGCGACCTGCTGTATTCCATACGTCAGCAGCAGCGGGTGAAACATTCGCGAGTCGTTCTCCCATACCGACATATTGACCTCCTTGCCCTTGTCCAAGCATGGCAAAGGTCATATTGCTTGCAGGTTCGGGGACTTTTACCCTATCAAAAATAGTACCTTGTCCACCTTTATCCATTGGCGCTCGTTCTGCAGGAAGGCGTTCTCGGAGAGCTGTCATTGATTGGATTATACTCACGAACTTTATAGATTTGCAAGTACTTTTTGATTAAAAAAGTCTTGCGCTGTCGGTCTAGCATGTTATAATGCTTTAAATCCATGAGAGTAACTGCAGAACAGCAACCGCCAGAAACAAGAGGTGCTCCCCTATCCCCTATCAGGCCGAAAGATAAAATTTTGCAAGACGCAGCAGCGCTCGGAACACCACGTCCCATTGAAAATTGTGCATGGTTTCATCCGATCAATGTAGGTTTAGATATGCCTCAGGATGATGTGTATGATCCGGATCATATGCAATTTGCACAGGAACTTTCAGCTTCTTTGCGCCAGCAAGGACACAACGTTTCAGGAGTCCCAAGTGACGCCTCAGATATAACAATCGGCTTTCATACACTCCCTAATGACGGCAGGTCTCTTTTTGAGAGAGTTGATGAAATTCCTGCTAAAGCACCAAGAGCTGCGAGATCTGGTAACTTAAAGAGTATTCTTCCTAAAAACTATACAACAGTCGTTTCAGTTCCCGAAGATTTTGTTGGCATGAATAAAAGGGAGGCTGAAGAGGCGGCACGGATGATCATGACTCGAATAGGATCACCTGCTCTTATTCTAAGGACTCGTGATCATATTATCTCAACAACGATGGAGGGAGGAGCGGGATATGAGCGTCGGGATAACCCGAATGCTATTGATGGTTTCCGTAATCGGTTGGTGACCAGAGCCTGTGCAGGTGAGGTTGGAAGACCATTAGTCGAGCATAATGTTATCTCACGGCAGGAATGGGAAGCTTCTCCTTATCCGCATTTCCTTACCAGAGCGTTTCGTAAATTTGGTGAGTGGAATTTTATTGATCAGCCATTTGATGTTCGGCGAGTTGCTCTATCAGATAGGCGTGTGGAGGAAGTAAATGGTGCAATGCAGTGGACCCGTCAATCAGAGAGTGCTGGTGCTGTTGCTGATCCAACACTTACCGTTGCTGATGCGTTTCGTATGGAGGCAGAAGGAGCTCTTATTGCGACTCGAACCGGAAGAGATGAATCAGCAGGACCAGTTGATAAACGATACCTTGAAGTACGACATACACTTCCTGTTGCTCTTTTGCAAAGAAATGGCATCTATGTTCCCTACTCATTAGGAATCGGAGACGATATGAGTGTTGGTCGACCTTCAGTTGAGGTTGATGAGATGATGGCAGCATTTTTGACATCACCTCTTATACGTGTTTCAAGACATCCTTCAGGTCAAGGTTGGAAAGAAGATCCTGATGGTCCATGGGCGATGAATATGCTTCGTGGATTTATTCATGGACATTTTAATATCGAAGAAATTACAACAATGCTTGCTCATGGTGTCCCTGCAGTGCAGTTGTGGGAACATGTTGACTATAATTTTAGGGATTTTCCTTATGCAGTAGGATGCGGAAGTAAAACGCAGTTTGATGCGACGACAGACGCAGTTTCCCGATCTGTTGCCGTACAAGATCCATCGTCTTCATATCGTGTAGTCAGTTTTGATCAACAGGATCATGGTGCTGCAATAGGCGTTCTTGCCAAACCTTATCCTGGCACAGATCTTATTCCGGAAGATCCTTTTGCCATCATGCTTCCTCTTGTCGATCCTTCAAACGATTTTGTCCGTCTCACCGATCAAATCGCGCAGGTATAAGCCCTTTCCTTTGTGCTATACTCCACCACAACGAATATGACACCAATTGAAAGAGAAGACGAACCTGTCTCCCAGTCTGATAACTTCATTGAAGAACTAAGACACTTACGAGAGACGGCCATATGGTTGCCAGATCCGGATGCTGCTGAAGCTTTTCCTGGTTTCAGAGGCATTATCGGTATAGGAATTGACGCACATCCGGTAGCAGGAGCAGAGGTTTTCGTACGAAAACCTGACTTTGCATCTCGCGTGTTTACTCCTGACGAACTAGCCTACTGCAGGCGTCTTTCTGAGTTACAAGATCCTCCACTTTCTTATCAGCGATTCGCTGCACACTTTGCTGCGAAAGAAGCTGTGGCAAAAGCACTTGGTGGACTTCCCGGTGGCATCCACAGTAACTGGCGAGATATCGAGGTGATGCGTACAGAAAAGAGAAAGCCCTTTCCCAAACTTCACGGTGAAGCATTGCAACATGCTATGGATATTGGGGTAAGCCATCTGTATTTATCGCTTACTCATCTTCCTAGCTTCTCAATGGCTCAGTGTATTGCATTTAGCACAGAGGTAAATACCTCTGAAAATGCGGTCAATAAAATAACTACTTGACAGCTCGTTTGGGCCGATGGTATGCTGCTGATTAATTATTTAGATCTCCACTTTTGTTTGATTTATGGCAGCTAGTACATTAGAAGCATCCACAGGTTTTAGCGCGCCTCCCGATTGGCTACGTCCTCCTTCCCCTGAAATTCGTCCACCACTTTTAGGTTATACAGCCCTCGTTCTTGGTGGTACAGACGGTATAGGTGCTGAGACAGCAATTGAATTTGCTCGACAAGGTGCAGCTAATGTTATCATCGTTGGGAGAGATCCTCTGAAGCGAGATGCGGTCGTTCCGCAGATTCAAGAAGCAGGAAAACGATCAGGAACCCAGGTTTTCAGTGTTCTTGCCGACATCTCAACACGCGAAGGTGTAGCTCTGGCAATTGATGGTATTAAAGGGATAATTGAGCCTGATTCAGTGTTTATGCAAGAAGGACAAGAAGTAATCATACCAGGTGGAGAGGGCTTAGCGATAGATGCGCTAGTACTTGCTCCAGGTATAACTGAGGATGAGTTCGCTGAAAAGGTTACCTTTGATAGACATGCTCATGTTCTTAATACAAACTTGATTGGTCCAACACAGTTTGCTATTGGCCTAAAAAATGCCAAGCTCTTTGCTCCGCGAGCTTCTATTACTGCACTATCAAGCATAGTTGGAGAAATTACGCCTAATCATAAACAGATAAAATATGCTGGGTCAAAAGCAGGGCTTGCCGCAGAGATGGAGGTCCTGGCTCAGGAGTGGGCGCAAGACGGTATACGAGTGAACAGTATTTGTCCTGGTTTTGTCGATACACGTCTTACTCATAAAATGCTGAATGAGCCACGCGTAAGAAAAGCACTACTGCAATTCACGCCGATGACTCGGGCTGGAGTACCATCAGATATTGCACCGCTTATCGCATTTCTAGCAAACGAAGACACATCATCATTTATTACCGGTGGGACGTATGTCGTCGACGGTGGACTTGGAGGTAAGGCACCCGCAATTTATGAGGCATTTATGAATGGATGGGATCAGCTTGATATTGATGAGAAAATGGCAGTGAAGGCATTACGTGAAGCAGCAAGAGCGGCAGCAGAACAACCTATTACAGAATAATTAATACTCTATGAGAGCAATCCTTGAATCACAACGAATGGCACCTTTTGCAGATGGTGCTGGACCTTTAGGTAAAGATCAATCTGAGACACTTTCGTATCGCGGAAGAACAGTTCTCGTTTTTGGTGGATCGAGCGGCACCGGTGAATCTGCTGTGAGAGAGTTTCTCGACCTGGGGGCAGATTCTGTCTATCTGGGTACACGCTCCGAAGCGCGATTTGTTAACTCCCAAAAGAGGCTGGGTAATCTTTTTGACGCCGATGTGTCTCGCCTTAGGCCATTTGTTGCCGATGTTGCTGATCCAAATCAAGTAGACGATGCAATAAGGCGAATGAAAGGAGATGGGGTCGCACCGACAAATGTTTTTTTCTTCCAAGCAGCAGGTATAGAGGAATTTGCAGATCCGCTTAAGGTGCATTTGGATGCGCTACTCTCTATTCATGAAAGAAATCAACCTGATCGAGCGGAGCAGATTACTGCAGGAATGGAGCTTCTTAATAACGACTTGGCTGGTTGGCTTGCCAATGAAGAGTATACAAAGCATGCAGAAGCGGTAAATTACACAGGACCTGTAGCAGCCATTAATATCCTCGCTCAAGCATACGGTGGCGGATTCGATATTACCGACATTAACAGTACCTTTGGCCATCTTGGTGAAGGACCCCCATTTTACAAAAATGTGCTTTCAAAGTACCAATTTAGCCAGTGGTTACGAGAAAGTGCTCCAGCACTTCATGCTCAAGGTATTACTGCTGCAGAGATCGTGGCCCCTGTTATTGCAGATACTGGTGTTGGGTATATGATTACATCGCGTATTCTTCCCCACTGTCCACAAGATATTCAAGAGCTCGTAATTGATACGTTGGTAAAGAAAGCTGATGTCGTGCAAGCTGCTCGACTCCACACAGATCCTTCTCATCATGAACGTTTAGCAGCACAGGATGGTTTAGATATTCGATACGTCATGAGGCAAGGTGGAAGCATGAGAAATGGTAAAGCCGTTGTAGGACCAGAACTTACTGTTACTTCAGAGATGCCCGCAAAAATGCGAGTCGATGTTTCGCGATTCCCTTTTTAATATATGGGTAGATTACTCGAGCAAGCACCTCCTCCAGTAGATACTGTAGATGTAAGGCAGGTTCTTTCTCCCTGGTATTTGCCGATATCAATGTATGCCGATCGGGTAAGTCGAATTGACGCTACTACTTCCTCTGCTTCGTTCACTATTACCGAGTCCGGACAGTGTGGTTTACGTCCAGGACTTTTAGTTCGTGGGACTCCCAGTTTTGATGCTGAGCAGTCGCGTGTAACAAATACATTTACCGTTACTGGAGATAACACAGTAGGACACTTCCGTGAAGAAGTAGGGCTTGAACTATTTCCTGGTTATGAAGGTATTGGTTCACTTATTCAAGCAGCGTCATTTGTTCAAGATGGACCCGTGTGGTTACGCGAGCTTCCTATGGGGGCGGCGTTTGCAAAACCTGTAGTTCCCGGGATGGAGATTACTGCTGAGGGGATTATCACACAGCAGGATGAAGAAGGTTTTACCATGACTGGAAAAGTAGTCAGGCCCGATCTTGAGAGACATACAGCAACCAATGATATGCGCTTTGAGCCGATGGATCTGCCGACAAATTTCTCTGATATTTTTGCCCAGAATCAACTTATTGAAGTCGCAGCACAGATGGCAGGAGGAGCTGCTTTTCTCAATATGGATGGAGTACAAGAAGGCCTTGTTCCCGTTTTTCTCCGAGTTAACCCTTCGACCTTTAAAAAACAATTTGTCCGTATGGGTGATACTCTACAAGGAACTATTGTGACGAAGCAAAATACAAAGCCTGATGATCCGAGGATCAACTCTCGTATTCTTCTCACCAGACACAATGGCGATCCGGTTGCAGATATAGGAGTTGTTTTAGCGTTTTATCCATTTGATCTTATTTTCGCGAATACATCAGGAGTAATTTAAAAAACACGGCTTGACAGCGCAATCATTTCTGGTATTATCGATATAATAATTTATGGCAGCAGCAGTCGGAGAAACAAGTCTAGCTCCCAGAGGCGCCGCAGAGTGGAGAAATTTTACTCCTCCAGTTATCTCCTCGTCTCCTGATAGATGGAATTTTCATGAAGGTAATCCTTATGGCATTCAGGTTGCTGTCGTAGGCATGGGTATCATGGGCCCTTCAGGAAATAATGTTCCTGAGTTTGTTAATAATGTCATAAATGGCAAGAGAGTTATTGAAAAAAAAGGATTTCCCGAAATGCCTTGGTTGCCTGAGTTATTAGTCGGTGAAATTAGAGATTTTAATCCCAGAAAAGACCTACAAGGGATTATTTTACGAGAACATCTTCCTACCTATTCACGTGCACAGCAGATCGAGCTTAAGCCTACATTTGAAGCACTCCAGCAAGCTGGGCTTCTTGAACCATATATGAAAGAGATGGGTTTGCGGGGAGAAATTCCTTTGTGGAGAATAAACGAAGGAATAGTTAATCCTACTCGTGTTGCTGTCGTTTATGGTACAGGTATTGGAGGAGCGGTTGGCGCATCGGTTGCGGCATATAAGGAAATTCAACCAAGGGAGATAAACGGTAGAATGTGGGGCGACATGCCGAAGCAAAATCATGTCCTTGAGGCACTTCCAGCTCGAGGAGGTCCTGCTGTATCAATGGCGTTTAACGCACAAGGAGAGATGAAGACAGTTCTTGCCGAATGTGCAACGGGGAACGAAAGCCTGCAAGCTGGATTAGACATTCTCCGTTTAGACCGTGCTGATGTCGTTATTGTGGTTAATTCGGAAGCAGCTATGGAGCCCGTAGGCGTGTCACTTTTTTCAACACTTGGGGTCGTCTCAAGCGATGATCCTGCTCATTCACCACGGGCATTTGATGAAGGAAATAGCGGCTTTGCTTTTTCGGAAGCTGCGGCGGTTATGGTGCTTGAAAAACTAGATCATGCACGAGCTCGTAGTGCAGATGTGCTCGCTATCTTTGCAGGAGCCGGTGCAGCAGCTGATGCACATCATGCTACATCTCCAAGACAAGATGGAAGAAATGCTATCGATGCTATGATGAAAGCTGTTAGAGATACTGGTGGTCCCCTTCCTCATACTGATATCTATGTTAATGCCCACGCAACTGGTACACCTCGTCCACGAAATCAAGGTGAAGGAGCATTGGGTGCCGATGAGATTGAGGGAAATGTCATTTTCCATTGCCTGGGTGAGCATACAGGAAGATTACGTACGAGCAGTACAAAAACAAATACAGGACATATGCTGGGAGCAGCAACGCTTGGTGAGGCCGTTATTAGTATAAGCGCGGTATTTGAACATGGAGTTTTACCTCCTACACTTAACTCTCATTTTCCAGTTCCAGTTGGGGAGCGAATCGGCTTAGTTCGGAATGAAGCAATTGACGGGCGGGATACCGGTATTATTGTCGATAACGGATTTGGCTTCGGAGGACACGATGCGTCGACAGCATTCTTCCATCGCGATTTGGTAAATTATTAACTTCCTGGATAGCTCCAAGAGTATTACTCTGCGATCGTATCAGGTAGAAAGCCATCAGGTACGACCCCTTCCATAATTTGATGGAGCACAGTATCGATAGATACACGCAATCTCGTTCGTTGTTCAGGAGGAATACTTGCATTGTATTCATCAAGTGCAGCGTCTTGTCTTTTCACTTCTTCTAGTAGTTCTTGTAGGGTGAAACAAGACGCAACTTCAATTGTTGCCGTTTTGAAGAAGCGGAAACCACTTTTTTCATAGGTCTCTTTTCCTTTTTCACCGACGCCGATTATAAGAAATGCAATCTTTGTAACGCCTCTTTTCTTCGCTTCGTTAACGATCTTTTGCATCGGGCCTCCTCGGAATTCTCGAAGCTTCGGTCCCCTCTCTGCTTCGGGAGCAAGGAGAATGATATTACCATTTTCTAACGCATCAGCTGATGCACTCAGATATGCTTTTCCACCCGCGTTGCTTTCTTCAAAGGAAAGCTTCTGCCCACGTATTCGTTCTTCATACTCTTGCCTACTCATTCTCTCTCTCCTTGGTAATCTGGATACTACCTGGTAAGAAAAAATTGTTTTCGCTTTATCGGCAAGAGAAGGTTTTTTGACATCCGCTTCAAGATCTCGTGTGTGCGGAGTGACAACCTGATATGACCGAACACCGAAAAATTTACCAAGTGGCGGTATGTATTTTTTCCATTGATGATACCCTACTGGTGCGACAATTTCACGAGTACTGAAATAGTCACTTAAGAGTGTAAGGTTTTTGATCGCTTCCTCCGGATCTCGGGAAGCCCAATGGTTAATACCGACGACCAATCCATGTTCTTCTTCTCTCATCAAGTGTTCTGCTCTTGTAATTGCGTCGTTATGAATACCTACTACTTCATGTGGCCAAACAGTATGCTCTAATACCTTAGCTGCTATTTTTCTTCTCAGCGGGATGTTGGGTGGAGGGAGATGGAGAGCATCGCCTATTTTTCTCCCAAGGCGTGTACGGAAATCTACAGACTGTGACGTGGCTTGCGCATTTTCTACTCCTGCCATAGAAGAGATTATACAGTCAATCTAATTGATTTGCGAGATCTTATTGCCGTTTGAAGGAAGGTGATTGTAAAAATCGATGAGCTGGGAGACGAGCGTTTTCTCGCGTGTTTTCATCGCTAACTCCGCTGTCTGTAGTTTCACTCCCTCATGAGAAAAATTATGCGAGCCAAAGAGCGCCGTTATATCATCGGTGATAAGCAGTTTGGCGTGGATATTTGCATTACTGTAGGTAATAGGAAACGATCTGTTTTTCAGTGCAATTTCGACCTTGTGAAAGCCATTCACTAGTTTAAAAATACCACCAACTGTTTTTATTGATGGGGTTACAATCGATAATTCGACTCCCTCCTTCCATCGTCGTGTCAGGGCACTGAGAAAAGCTCCTCCTGGCACAAACGCCGTTGCAAGCAGTATTTTAGATGAGGCTGCATGAACCATCTTGATTGCTTCATCCATTATAAGCGAGGTTGTTTCTTTTCCAGAATCGATAAAAAGTTCATCGCCATTCTGAAATGTTTGTTGGTTATTGTTCAGAAGGGTTTGATTCTCCACAGAAAGAAATATATCTGCAAGCGTCTTTGCTATTTCTTGATCAGGAATACGAACCATAAAGTCTTGTATATGAAAATACATATCGCGAAAGTTTATTCCGCCTATCCAGGCTATATCATCAATCACAACGATTTTCATATGGTTTCGTTTCCTAATTGGGAAAAGGTGATCTGCTAAGTCTTGTGGTGGATTAATATCGGTTACCTTCCCTCCGGCTTCTTGTAATTGTTTGAAAATAGCTTCCTTTTGTTGCTTTGACTCACGTCTTTTCTCGGCGAGTTTCCCGACAGCCGGTAGATAGTTAAATACGCCTTCAGTGAGCAGATACGAATAGTAATCGACATTTAGCCTCGTGTCGACTCCTCGCCCAGCAGTATCAATCATCGAGGAAAAGAGTCTACCACTGAGTTTTTCTGGTTCTACCTCCATTGCTTGGGCGAAAAACCGATGCTTTGCCTGTATTGCCTTTTCTTCTACGTCTTTGAGGAACTCTAGTGGTGATAGTACAACGAAGTCGGATGCATTTATGTCCATCTTATGATTATAACAAGGAGGAGGTGTAGATGAACAGCGTAGCTATTATGGCAGTATCGTTCCCGATCCAGGACTAGCGAGGAGTTTCCCGTTTTCAAAGACCGTGTTTCCGTGAAGAACGACTTTATGTACTCTTCCTTTTACTTTCCATCCGTTAAATGGTGACCATTTACATTTGGTAAATAAATCGTCGTTTCGTATTTCATACGACGCTCTAGGATCGACCTCAACATATGTTTTAGTATCCGTTGGTATGGCAAAAACAGTCGCTGGTCCTTCATGGCAGAGGCGAATGACATCTTCAACGGCTAATCTTTTTTCTGAAACAGCATTCAGGAGTAATGGTAACGTTGTCTCAAGATTTGTTATGCCATTAGGCGGATTGTCTGACTGTTTTTCTTCTAACGTATGTGGTGCATGGTCTGACTCAATAAGATCGATAGAACGAAGATGTTTCCAAAAAAAATCAACGTCTCCCCTACTCCTGAGCGGTGGCCGCATCTTTCCAAAGGGACCAAGTATTTTTTCATCGCCTTCTGTGAGAAAAAGATGATGTGGGGTTACACCGCAGGTTACCGGAAGTCCTGCGTTTTTTGCTTCTATAACTCGCTCAAGTTCATATCTTAAACTCATATGGCAAAGATGTAGTCTACGAGGGTATTTCTTCACCACTTCAAGGACGTCATCGAAGGTTTTTTCTTCTGCATGGACAAGGATTGGTTTTTCTTGCGGCCAAGCTTTGAAGATGTTTTCTAGGTGAGATTTATCCAGAAGATAGTTTCCTGTCGTTTGATTAAGGTACAGCTTTAAGCCAAACACCTTGCTTGAGACCTTCGGAAATTCGTTCAGGTTATCTCCTAAGGAGCCGAAGTAAAAACCAATATCACTAACTGTTTTCTCTCGTGCTTCTTTTATTTTCTCCTCAAGTCTTTCAAGAGTCGTTATAGGGGTGGCATTGTTGGGCATATCGATAACCGTCGTGAATCCCCCTGCTAGAGCAGCAGAGGTGCCGGTGAAAAAATCTTCTTTTTCAGTTTGGCCTGGATCACGAAGATGAACGTGCGGATCGATAAGGCCTGGAAGTTTTAGAGTAGACATGGGGATATGATATCGATTTGTTCTTAGAAAAACAACTATGCAGCCATCAGAGCAGCGATTGCAGCTCCTTCAAGACCAATATTTTGTGTCGGGCTGACGTTTTCTGTGTAAATAACGTTTGGTTTATAGCCCAAGTTGGCTTCAAGGACCTGCTCTACTCGTTGCCCGAAGTGTGGTACTCTGAATGCGCCACCATGAAGCACATATGCTGTTCCTTCGGCGTCGTCTCTCAGATCAAACACTTTCGCAAACCCGAGTAGTCCCATCGCCGTGCCTATTGCAGCGTTATCATACAGATTTATGGCCAGTGAATCTGCATTTTTTAACCGTTCAGCGATTTTTCTTCCATCGATTTTTTCTCCCTGTGTTATTCTCGCCCACAATCGTTCAATACCTGCCCCGCTTGCAGCCATTTTCTCAAGACAAGTGAATTCAGCACCATTAACGCCACATGCTTCAGCATATGTTCCATCATACGGATCAATCATCGGATCGGCTTCTGTGTGTCCCATTTCTGCTGCCCAGATCTGCCCATCTTTTAGCACTGCCCCTCCCCATCCCCCGCCATTAATACCCACGATAACGCTGCGAGTGCTTGGTGCCTCAGTAAGGGCTGCAACGGACCCTCCCATCGTGACAGCGACGGCATCATTGGCAACAGCGTTGATGCCTATGTTTGCGAAATCTCCGTCGTAATCGGTTTGCATTGCGTCTTTAAGGACAGAAAGATTAGGAAGATCAATAATTCGTGTATCATCCATAGGACCCGCAATTGACAATCCAATAGGGATACCGGTTGCACAAAGCTTCTTGAGGTATTCAATGTATTTATCTTGATTTTCTTTTGAGGAAACTATCTTTGATCCTTGTGTGTGAATATCCGGGGAAAGGCGGCCGTCCATGATTCTGTATTGTTGTGACTGAAATTTATCCCCGCCAATATCGATTCCCAAAACAGCGGATCCTTGCAGGTCTGGCCTGTTTAATATTTCCAGTGCATGGGCAGGGTTAAACGCTGCAGCATGACGTGCGAAGATAGCATCAGGTGTATATCGTTTCATTTGGTCTGGCGTAAAAAGAGGAGTAGGTCGTAGCAGGAGAAACTCTGAGCCGTTTATTGGTTTTCGTGCTTCTTGTTGAGGTAACATCTTAATCTTGGATGTTAATCCAAACGGGTCTATTTGTCAAGATAATCGAGGTGTTCCTTGGTTCGTTACACGATGATTCTTAGCACTAACCTTTATTTTCTGAAGATGGTCCTTCTTGTTCGATAGCCTGCGGCTTTCTCTCAAGTAATGGATCGATCATGACTCGTGCCGCTTTATGATTTCTATCTCCTTGTACTTCTATCAGTGTTGAGAGGTAGGTATCACTTCCTTCCCCGAAAATAGTGTGGAGTACGTTATCAGGGTAGCGATTAAGAAAGCCAGAGGTATACTCTCTCCCTTTCGTGAGATACTCTGGCAGGAGTGCATGCCCATCCCCAGCTGCGATAACGACTTGTGGGTTTTCAACTCCTCTTTTTTTCAATTCATCTGCGTAAAAAAGTGCTTTTTCTGCAAATAGTGCAGTTCTAAATGCTCCTACAAAGTCTTCAGGATGCATAAATTCAGCAAATGCTGCAGCCTGCCGGATTTCATCTGCCCATGCTCCTTGAAAGAGTTGTGGTGTGGCGCGGATTGCATAGGGGGCGAAATTTGATACACCCCATACCCCTAACGCTCCTCCTGCAGTTCTTGTAAGTATTTCTCGTCTGGTCATTTTGTTATCTAGCTGCTCATAAACCTCTCGTTTCGATATACCGCTCAGGGCCATTTTTCCACCAAGCAACCCTGCTCCACTCGTAACGACAGTGTTTGTAAGCATCGATCCTATCCGTTTTCCTGTACTAATAGGTATATCGCCAAAGAGAAGCGGAATGTTATTTCCTTCAGCAAAAGGAACGAGCTTTTGGTAGAACTTGGTATCTCGGATACCTGATGGAAACATGATCGCACCATCTTCTGGTCGTATGTATGGAGCAGCACCAGTCTCTAGAAACACGCCATCTACTTTCGTATCTGTGGGAGCTGGGAGTGTTTGTCCATGAGATTTTGTTCCATGTGCCCCTTGTAGAAGGATAAATCTTCCACTATCTGTTTCAGTGATCCTCTGGTGAATCTCAGAATCGAGCGTTCCGATTTTTGCGAGTGTTGGAACACCGAGCATTGCTCCCATACCAAGTATTCCTGTCCGGCGGAGCGCATTTCGCCTATTCATAGTGTCTAAGGTTCGTTATCCTACGTACTCATCCCATGATTTAATTTTTAGGTCACTAAGTTTTTTCTCAGAGATAGCTTTGAGGAAGAGCTCGGCTTTCTGAAGATTTGTGAGAAGGGTAATATTGTGATCAACAGCGGTTCGCCGTATGATGTAGCCATCAGTTATTTCGTCTTGGG